>Ga0209489_100938_pt1 | contig 58566 bp, 33 predicted proteins | sample SiratrowhiteBW_FD_187527 | JGI IMG/M metagenome (GOLD analysis project Ga0209489, IMG submission 187527) | Root nodule microbial communities of legume samples collected from California, USA - Siratro white BW (SPAdes) (version 2) | ecosystem: Host-associated > Plants > Roots > Nodule | place... | reverse complement strand
TTCCGCTTTTACTATAATCAATTCTGTATAAAGTAATAAAATACTGATATATTTGTTTGGAGTATTGAATTGTATTATTACTGGACTGGGTTCTGAATTGATTTTTGATTCTGCTTACTGTTTCATGCAACTGTTCTGATTCAGTAAATTCAAATAAAGATCCAGGCTGTGAAACAGAATTGCATTTTACTGAAAAATATCAAATTGTTTCAAAAAGTTTTGAAATCCAATTCACCCCCCTCTTGTATTTCAGCCAAAACAGTTTCCAACAATTTTAAAACTGTTGATTTTAACAAGTTGAATTTTCAACTTAATCAGTTGAATTCATTTAAATGAAATAAATCAACTCGAATGAAAGTTTAATCAATTGAATTTGATAAAATGTTTTTATAAATACTTGTTTTAAGAAGTTTGTAGTGTAAAGAGAATATCGAAATAATTTTTGAGTGAAGTCATTTTTGTGGAGATAATACTTCACCTTTTGAGCAAGAAACTGTGCAACTCAATCTTAGAGCAATTGAAATAGATTTGTGGCTATTTTATGTAGACTTGAAGTTGTCTAAAGTGCAGCAAGGAGTCTTTCTGTAACCTTGAGCTTGTAGTTTCATTTTGGTTGCAGATTTATCCTTGCATTCGCTTGTATTTCGAATTTTAATTGTTGTAAGGTTCTTTCGTTGTAATTAGATAGGGTTTCTAATTATAGTGGTGTGATAGGGTGTTGCACAGTCTAGTTTTCATTCTTGCATGGTGCAACAGTGGTTCTTGATTTTGTTCTTGTATATTGTATTGTGTGTTATATTTAGGGGAATCTTTGCTAAATTGATAAAGAAATTGGATGTAACCCTTGTGAAAGAGTGAACCGGTATAAAATTTGTGTGCATAATTTCTCTGACCTTAATTCTTTTACTATTTTCAAGTTCTATAAAAACTATGAATTAACTGAATTTTTCTTCAACTGAATTTATAGTTTAATTGATTATTTTTTTTGGGGTTTTGTTGATCAGGAAAATTGTAATTCGCTGAAGCGTGAAATCAATCAATAGAACTTTTGCTAACACGATAAAATAGAAAATAAAATAGACTAAAAGTTTAATCTGATTGATTACTTTTTTGTTACTTGTTAACTGATTACTACAGTTTATTTATTTTATGAAAAATTTCATAATGGAAATAGTATTTTACTAAAATCTAAATTTGTTCAATTCACTCCATCTTGAGCTGAACCTGTAGTGTTTTACAGCTACCCAGGGAGATACGCATTGTCATCTATTAAAGACATTACAAAGAAAAAAATGAGCTCAAATCAAAACTAAATTAAATAAAAAAATCATATCAAAGCTCTTGAGATGCAAATCATACATGAAGAGAAGTTAAAGCTCCTCAACGACAATAAATAGCCTCTCAATTGCTACCTTCTTCTATATCCTATTTAATAGCTTTCCGTCAAGAGGAAGACAAGAAAAGAATAACATGTCAAATCCCTACTAAAATTAAGAGCACTCCTCTAAGTCAAGAGAATAGAGGTTGTACTATGATAAGATGATAGAACAAACCTCATAGCTTCATATAAGGATCCTCAAGCTTAAAGTAGGAATACTACTACAATATTAGGATCCATAAAAACATCATGGAAAACATTGAGAGTGTTTATCCAGTTACTTAGGAGAGAGAGTTTATCCATTATATATATACGTTGGAAGATGATACCTTTTGTAAAGAGAAATATGATATGTACTATGAAGAAGCCTAAATTTTGTATTCTACCGTGAGACACTATCACTCTCAAATGGTCAAATAAGATTATCAGATGATCAACCATCCTGCAATCCTTGTATGTTAGCAAAGATTGATTAAAAGACAAATAATACCCATTAAGCTAGGAGTGGCTAGAGTTAAGAATACTCATTGAGCTAAGAGTGACTTAGAAAATAATACTCCTCGATTGGGTCAGTCAGAAGTGGCTGTGATCCAAAAAAATACTTAGTTAGCCAGTAGTAACTAGGTGTAAAGAATACCCAATTAAGCCAGGAATGGCTTGGGAAATAATACTCCATGATAGGGTCAACCAAGAGTGGTTGTGATATGAAAGAATACTTATTAAGGCAAGAGTGACTAAAGTTAAGAATATTCATTGAGCTAATAGTGACTTAGTCAATAATACTCAAGGGATTAGTCAAGAGTGATTGTGAGCCCAAATAATACTCTAGTGTACCTCGTAGCATTAGTTTGCCTAGTTCAACTTGACTTATTGGTATAGAACAAGATGTAGTATATTATGACTATCAAACCAATATAAATTTTTGTAAGTATTTTCTCTCGTCATTGTCTTCTCTATTTTGCATATTAGTATCATCTACACTGATCCAATAAGGAGAGATTTTGTGAGAATACAAATCTATGTTCATTTTCAAAGCATGTTTAAAAGTACATTTTTGATTTGTTTTTTATTGGTTGGTCAGATGTACGAACTATGATATGATCACTTATCACCTGATGTGATCGTTTACAGTAAAAGAGTTGAAGATATAATAAGCTTTTAGATATGTTTGTTTGATCATATTTGTTATGAGAAATTGAAAATACATCTTATGTATTTCACTAGATGAAACTTTTTGAAAATTATTTATGAAAATATACATCTTTAAATTTATCTTTTCCAAGCAATCAACTTAGATCAAATATGCACTAGTTGTGATCCTTGAGATGCAAGAACTACAATATAATCATCGACTAAAGTCACTCATAAAATATATGACAAACAAATGATTAATTGAAATTAGGTAGTTACGTCTAACATGATACATTAGATAAAAGAGTTATAATCTGATTACTTCTCAAACTAAATTATCATTTGAATACCATCAATCAGATATTTGCAAAAGTATTTCAAATTTAATTAAATCACATTTGAACCCTCTCTTCTTGTGATTTTTTTTACACATATTCATGAATTTCCTTCATTTTCTTTCCATGCTTTGAGTTGTTCTTGAGTCCCTCGGGCTGTCCTTCACATGTTTTTATTTCTAAGTTAATTAAATTCATATGAACATCATAAATGTGTGTTTGAAAAAAATGAAAATTTTTTCAAAACAAGAACAACATGAATTTCTTCCTTCCTAATCATATTTGATAGATCCTAATTCCTAATTCACTAGGTTGAACTTTATCAATTTCTTGGATGCTAGTCACCCTAAACTGGAACAGAAGATAGAAGCTTATTTGAAAGTTAATTGTCTACAAATTTAAGGAAATAGATATTTGAAAGAAGAGACAAGGAAGGTTGTTGAGAAATAAAAGGTTGATGCACAAGCCAAGGCAGAGGTTGAAGCTCTAGCTTAAGCCAAAGCTAGCAGAACTAAATATCTAAGCATAAGTTGTCATTGTTGTTAACCTTGTGTGTGATCTTCAAGCATGAGGCTCTCCCTCGTATAAATAAGGTGTAACTCTCATCTCATTCATCCCAATTAGCAAATATCTTGAGCCCGATTCAGTTGATAATTCAAGATGTTATCAAATGAAAAAAGAAGAGAAAATGCGCATAAACTCATTCACCATTAGTTATGCCAGGAAATGCATTGCTAAGGTTATGTTTGGAAACTCAATTGCATTTATTTAAGTAGTTATTAAAAATTTTCAAAACATGAAATAAGGAATGGTATCTTGTAGTTACAAATTAAACATACTAATATATGTTAGGCTCATCTAATTTGACAAAATTTATATGAATGTTGGGAAGTCCTATATCATGTATCTAGTTCTTGGACTGTGGTTTATATATGTGTTGAACTACTTTACTTAATGTCAATTAGTTTTAAGATGAAATTTGGTATTATAGCACTTAATGTCAACTTTTGGATATGTGAATATTTTTTCTTTAAATGATAGAAGTAGAAAGAAGTTGAATTCATTTGCCAAAACAAGTCATGTGATAGAAACTCTTTTTTATCCATTTAAATGAAAATTCACTTTTTTAAATATCATAATACAATGTAAGAAATTGTATCTTTTTATAAGAGAACCTGAATTTATTGACCAAAGTATCGTGTGAAAGATATATGTTTCTCTAGAAGATTCTCCTAGGACTTCTCACAAATGTGGTTTATTCATCATCTTGCTTTCCTTAATCAATTTTTTTCCTTTTATTACTTGTTTTTGTTTTTACATTGTGTTCTTTATGTGCCAAATTGAATGAACACCATGTGAGATGCTTCCGTAACTAAACATTGTTCTTTCACATACTTTGATTTTTTTTTCTAATATCCATTGAGTTGATCAAGATTCTCTCATCTTCATAAATATCACATCATTAGTTTTGTCTAATGAAAATGTATATTTTTTTTCTTGTTGTTTTTCCTTCTAAAAATGTGTTAAGAAAAAAATATTTAATTAGTTTCTAATTCATACAAGCCATCATACTGTGAAATCTTTTTTTAAGTCTTTTTATAACTTGTTAAAAAAAAAATTCACAAGTAACTTTATGAAAATGTAAAGAGGCGTAAGTTTATTTCACTTTATATAAGGATTTTGATTAGTTGATTCATTTTATTTTCATTAAAAGTGTTTGATGATATATGTTTATTCAAGTTGGCTCGTATAATTGTACTATAATAAATTATATTATTCTCTCATTATTTTTTGGTCACCATTAAATAAGAATAAAGTTCTATTATATTTAGTCTATATAAGCAACAAGAAAGAAAAGATGCTATAGTACGTAGTATCTGGAAAAGAAACGTGCTCGTCAATAAAGAAAAGATGCTATAGTACGTAGCATCTAGAAAACGAATGTGCTCCCTCTTTGTATTGGCTCTTGAAAAGAAGTCGGAACCTTAAAGAATATTCCTATGAGAATTGCTTTTGGGGAGGACCTCTTTGTCTTGTTTCCTCTACTCTAGCATTTCATTTTCTAAACCAGGAACCTTTTCTAAACAATACAACAATATCCCTTATTAGTTGTAGCAAAATAGTATCGGTTAAAATTAAATGATAGCAGTGTGATTAAGTCTACTCTAAATTTGTGTTTGTCTTACATTAGTGTAGCTAATTGTAGGGAGTGAAATAATTATATTATTTTATTTTCTTATAAAGAAAATGTTTAAAGCCTAGACTTAGTCAATACTATATAGTATTTAAATTTTTCATAAAATAAAGGGAAGCGATATGGTATGGTGTCCAATCTCTTTATCAGTGAAAGTTGAATTCCTAATCCCAAATCCCATCTGAATATCAAATTCCGCCACAATCTCAGACGTTAAATTAATTTGAAATTCTTAACTAAACATCAATATCTGGCTAATTGTGCACAAATTGAGGTTAGTTAGTTCTGTTTTGAGCTTGTAAATAACAATTTTTAGTTTCTTCTTTGTGTTGTTTGTAAACTATAGTGGTAGAGCTTCTAAAGTAGCTTTGACTAGTAGAGCTTATAAATAGCAATTTATAATATCTACTTTGTAGCTGGTAGTGGTTGAGTTTGTAAAGCGGTTTTAATAGGAGGTTGACAGTCACACTGCACATAGTAAATATAATAATTTAATACTGATATTAATTATTTTTTTTTATTATATAATATTAATAAATTTAGCGTGAATGTAATTGTATTTTTATTTTTAGACGTTTAGATTAGAGAATGAATTTAAGAAAGTGAATTTAAATTGATTTAAGATGAAAATATTTGGAAAGTCGAGTTGTTTAGATTAAGAAAAACATAATAAGATTTAAGTGAAAAATTTATAAAAGTTTGTGAGTAATTTGATACTTATGATTGATAAAATAATTTTTTAGTATATAAAATTAATTTAAAACTAAATATAATTAATTTGTTGAGTGTAATTAATGAATTATTAATTTTTAATGTTAAGTATCACTATGAATTTTAGTATCTAATTAAGGAATTTTGATATTAAAAAAGGAAAAGGAGAACAAAAACATGAACTAAACCAAACCCTTGTAAAGGAAATACTCACTAAAGACAAACAAAATTGAGACAAGAGCTACACCATATAAGGGAATGACATCACCTTTAACCCAAAATCTTAAAACATTGGATTTGTGAATCTTCTTTCTTATATATTGCGTTGCTCAACTTTCTCATTATTACTTAATGTAGGACTTAGACTCATATTTAAATACGTAACAAATACAAACCAAACTTATGTAAGGGAAATACAAAACAAACTCCGTGCAGAACTCACTTCAAATAAAAATATAGAAAATTAAAACCTATTATAAAAAAAGTCAAAGACTAATACTAGAAGGCATGAGATTGTAACAAATAAAATATAACCTATTAGCAATGCCAAAGAAGGTTAATTTATCAATGCAATGATTCCTTTATATAAGAGTTTAATTTCATGGCCTAACTAATCTTCCTACAATGTCTCCATGTGTTTCTCAGGAGTAAGGAATAACTTGAAAAGAAGTAAAGACTAGACAAATAAAAGTAAAATCACAATCAAACAAAATCTGTTTTACTTACAATTCCAGAAAAAAACTAAATAACAAGTATATTTCTCATAAGTTGAGAAAATACTAATGTATTTCTCACAAGCCGAAGGACTAATACAATCTATTATAATAGAAAAATTTTGAATAATAGGAGAAATTTCCATCCTAGACCTTCGGTTGATATAAAAAAAAAACTTTAAAATAGAAAAATCAATAATATTATTATATATAGTTTTCTTCAAAACATTACTTATAAATCTAATATAATCTTTAATAGTTTAAATGACTATTTGAATATTAATCCTTTGCCGAAATAAAGCATGGTTATGAAGTAATCATAACAATTTTAAAAAATTAAACTAAAAAAGGTACTCCTTGCGGTCTTAAAAAACAATTAAACCATTTATATAAAAGATTACACAAATCACTGGTTGACTTTGACTCGCAATATTTGTTTTTTTTATTATTTATTTCTATCATGTAGTATTCATGTTTTCAAAATTCATATGATCGGTTCTATTGAGAAATTAGGATTGATTTTCTTGTTTTGAACTTTATAGGTTAAAAAGATTATTCTTGCCTTAATAAAATCAGTTTAGCTATGCATCTTATCTTCAATCCGACACACAGCATGAACCAGAGCCTGCCCTCACATCAACCATAACAATTTCACATTCACATTCACATAAATGGTAATAAATAAAACTTGAGTTTTTTCAACGCATTTTTATTATTAGGATTAACAAATTGGATTCACATTCACATAATTTACGGTCTCTTGAATATCTTAAGATGTTAAAATTCAAATAAGATATCTGAAATTTGTCTTTCATTTTAATCTCATCATTAAGAAACTCCCACGTAATGTACTTATAGGTCATTTTCTTGGACTTAATTATATTTAATATCATTTTGGTCTCTAAAAGTTACTCAATGAGAATATGTCAGGTAAGAAATCCTATAATGACAAGATTAAAGTTATAGTAATTTAAAATTTTAATATTTTCATGGGTCTAAGTAATGGTAAATATTAGGTAAAAATGATAATATATGTTTCGGAAAATAATTAACATAATTGTAAGAAAAATACTAGGTAAAATGTATGTGATTTTATTCGTGAGGGTCCTTTTTCTTGAAATTACCAGGATTGTCATGATCTCATATTTCAGGAATATTTTTATATTCATAACTCTTTTACATGTTTAAGAAAAATATATAGCTACAGGGTTTGAATTTGACCATTTCAGATTCATTTTTTCCCTTCCTTAAATCAAAGAACACGATCTTTTACTTTTTAAACAAAAAAAGAAGATACATGAACCTATGTTAGAATGAGTATTTAGCTTTTGGGTAAAACATGAAATTCATTCATGTCTTGACTGTCTAATTTTGACCTAAAAAAGTGCAATTCTGTTTCATGACGTGGATCTTGTTTCCTCGTATGAACTCTACAATTTTGTGCTTCAATTTTTATTTCCAGCTCTCCTCTATGATTTGTTGATCCACACAACACGAAACCAAAAACTTCGAAACATTTGAATTATTTTAATTTCTAAGCACAAAGGTACCAAAGTCAAGAAAACTAATTGGAAGAAGTTTTCCACCTTTGAATAGGAGTGAATAAAATACAAAAAAGACAATCAAAATCAAACTTTGCCTTAATATTCGTAAAGGAGTAGTATCCTCTTTGGAATAAGAGACTATAAAAATATCAAAAGTATTTTGAGTCGGTGGTTTTGACAATTATAATAAAACATCATCCATTTAAATTTTTTAGTGAAAATATATAATAAAAGGAATTAAATAAATGTATTTTATAAAAGAATAAAAATTTATGAACTAAAGTAATGAATTCTTATAGTCTCCGGAATAAAAGTAAAATTATCTAAACTAGTCCCGTAATTTGAATATTAACAAAGGTTAGGATGATTACATCCTAATAAGAAAAGAAAGAGGAGGAAAACTTAGAAAATGTTTAGATTGTAAAAGCATGTTTTCTCTAAAGTAATCTTTGTTTTTAATTTTTGTTTATATTTTCTAATTGATTCACTTGTCTTCTTTTCTTGTTCAATTTAAACACCTACGTCTTCGCTTTTATGCTTAGGGTCAATATTCACTTCCAGACTACCTCTTGTCCGCATAGTCCACTTTTTTTTTTTTTTTTTTTTTTTTTTTTTTTTTTTTTTTTTTTTTTTTTTTTTTTTTTTTTTTTTTTTTTTTTTTTTTTTTTTTTTTTTAATTTGACATGCTTTTAAACAAGATATTCAGAAGAAATTTTTTCTAATATTCAATCATACATATCTTCAACTTCATTTTTTGATTTTTTTTAAAGGAAAAAAATTCGGAGTAAACACCTACCATATTTTTGGTTCTTCAAGCATGAAAAGGATTTACCTAAAGTTTAAAATTTTTAACATTTTATGCCGTGCTTTGATCACAAATTAGATCAAATTAGTTTATACATTGACAAAGATGTAAGAGTTGTACAAGCACTAGGGTGATATCAGCAAGCAAATGGTCAGATACAACAATTAATTGAAACTTGTTCTATAATATATAACATAACTTGTACAAGCACTAGGGTGATATTAATAGGGCAAAAAAATGTGTTACATATTGAAAGAGTACCTTTGAACTCACCTAAAAGTTTGGGATGAACCCTAATTTCTTATTTAATAAGGGTAAAATGGTTTTGGAGTAGAAACGTGTTGCTTCTTTTTGTAAGTGCAACCCGCACACTTAAAAATAAAATAATTACAATAATAACATAAGTTTAACACATGTTATATTAATTCAACATATCTTTAAATGTGTTAATTATTTTTTAGGTTTGTTAGGTTTAGCTTACGTGTCTGTGCACATAATTTATCATGATCTTATATTATTATATTTGTCGATATTATCTGTTAACTACGTATGGAGAGTTTGCATTAAAAAAAAAAACAAGTATTTTTTAATAAGAAAAAAATAAGTACTAAATATTGAATATTTGGAGTGGTAATATATTGATATAATTTACGTCTTAACTCGACTACATCATAGAATAATTTTCATACATTTTCGTCGATTTCATCGTTGGTTATAAGAAATTATAAACCTGACAAGATAAATGACAAACTGTTGTGTAAATATATACTATGATTAAAACCATAAGCTAAATATATATATATATATATATATATATATATATATATATATATATATATATATATATATATATTATTTTTTTGCAAAAATAGTTAATTTATTTATATTCATTAGAAAAACTCCCAATCTGTGCTCGAATATCAGAATATATATATATATATATATATATATATATATATATATATATATATATATATATATATATATATATATATTCTTTTAAAAGTGTTATTTAATAAATATTTAGATAATTATGAATAGAAGTATAGATGTGCCCCTTAATAAAGATAAAATACAATTTTTACATAGTAAAGTATCAATGGTTAAATTGGTATGAAATTTTATATTTCAAGGCCATGAGGAGTAAAATCAAATCTACAGCCACTCTGATATTATCTCTATGTTAAATATAAGAAGTTTTGTTAGATTTTTAAAACCTTTTAAATACCCTCTTAAAAAAAATACTTCACAGTCTTATATTGATCACATGAAAATTTATTTTATAACAATACTTCATAAAAACTTACCTTATAAATAAAAACCAAGTTGGAGTAAAAATAAAAACATAAAAATTTAATGATTGAACAAAAATTATGGATTATGTCTAAACGTAGAGACTAAAATTGTAACATAAAAGAGCACCAAAATTCTGGATCTAAAATTACAACTTAACCTAATTTTTTTGATAAAATCTACTGACAAAAATATTAAATAAGGCAAGAATTTATATAACTCACTACAACAATCCTTTTTTAACACACATCTTTTATTAATTAAAATTTATTAAAAACTATAAGATTCGTTGAGTAAAAAATGAGATTAATCAAAATGTATAGCTTCCAAAAATATAATAAATAATGTGTCACTACGCACGTGCCATTCCAATAAATCCTTCCTTTTGACATAAAATTACATTATTATAAAATACGAGGGTGAAAGCGCAAAATCGGCAACATTTGTAATCATCTAAATTTGATGGCTACGTTGGAAGCCACAAACTCCAAACCAAACTTCAAAATTAACAACAGCCTCAATTTGCATCATTAAACTCACACACACAGCACATACAAATCCCTCTTCTCTCTCAAACACACAAAAATTTCTCTTCTTTCAGAGACACAGAAATGAAAAGCTCATAATATCTTAGCAACAAAACCAGTGAGAGCTCTTCAAAGCCATGGCTTTTCTCCTTCCCAACCTTCAACCTTCCCTATTAGCCCAATCCAAGTCCAAAGACAAATCAAACCTTCACCAAAACCAAACTCTCATACTTCCAAAACCCACTTCTCACTTCCCCATATCTTCTTCCTCTCTCCATGCTTCCACTGCACAAGTTGCAGAAATCAGCACACCACAAGACAGTAAGCAGCCAAAGGATGAATTCTACCTCAACCTTGGCCTTGCTGTCAGGACCATCCGTGAGGACCTTCCTTTGATCTTCATCAAAGACCTCAATTATGCCATTTATAGGTATATTTCTCACCCCCCATGTGTCTTCAATTTCTTTCGGTCTGTGCTGGTTTCTTTTTCTCTCACTTTCAGACAAGATTCGAATAGAGTATCTAATCTCTTTGTAAATGTAATTTTCAATTGAAATTTTCATTTTTTTTTTCTTGGTATCTGTTGTCTTTATATTGGTGGCTAAATTTGGTTTTGGTTAGCCAAATAAAATGCTAAATTTGAATGGAATAAAAGAAATAATCTCAGTTCCAACATAAAAAAAATCAACATTTAATTTTGTGTGGATGTATTTATTTATACCAAATCCTAATGCATTTATTTATACCATTGGAGAGACAACCGTGCTTGTTTACTTACATTTTCAATTTTTTTATAATTGGATACAGTTAATGTGGTTTTCTTCCCATGTTTTTTTATTTTTTATATTGAGTAGTTTGTTGGAGAAAAATAAGTGGGAGGTTAGAACTGAAGGTTGAAGCGTTTTGCCATATTAGTGAAGGGAAAAAGGTCCAACAAAGTGATTGCATTAGAAAAGGTATCACAATTGTGCATGTTTAGAAGGATATAAAGTCCATGTTTAGAGGGGGATGTGATACATTTTTATGTGGGTGTTTACAAGAGTGGGTTTTTCTAGTATAGTTTTAAATAAAATGACTACTTAAAAGATTTATACAAAGTTGTGTTAGGATAATACAACTTTACTATGAATCAGTATAACATAATTTTATTATGAATAAGTCGTGCAAACATTATACGATTTAATATTTATCAAAGTAAAATTGTGTAAACATAATACACTTTTAATTTTGTCAAAGTTAAGTCGGGACAATATGTAAGCAATGTATATGAGCTACATGATTTTTCTTCTTTTAGATATTATTACTATTTTAAGGAGGTTTTCACTAAAATTTGGTAATTTCAGGGATGACATAACATTCATGGACCCCATGAACACATTTTTAGGGATTGAAAAGTACAAATTGATCTTTTGGGCATTGAGGTTTCATGGCAAAATCTTGTTTCGTGAGATTGCACTTGATGTGTACAGGGTGTGGCAACCTTCAGAAAATGTGATATTGGTTAGGTGGAACCTTAAGGGAGTGCCAAGGGTTCCTTGGGAAGCCAAAGGAGAGTTTCAAGGCACTTCAAGGTACAAATTAGATAGAAATGGAAAAATTTATGAACACAAAGTTGATAACTTGGCATTCAATTTCCCACAGAATATTAAACCAATTTCAGTTTTGGATTTGGTAAGAGCAATCCCTGCAAGTCCAAATCCTACATTTTTGTGGGCATCTGGTGATGCATACTCTTCATGGATAACCTTTTACAAGGCAGTTAGGGAGACATTAGATCAAGAAGGAAGTTTGCTCCTACAAGATGGTTTAGCTACATGTTGTTCATAGTTATGTATGAGCTAGTATTTGATGTTTTAAGTGGTAACTATGTATACAGTAGAGTTTAATAGGTTAGGTATAAATATGATGAGTTTATTCTATTGCATAAAATGGTTTATCTTTAAGGAAAAGAGTGTATATAGATAGGCAAGGATGGAAAAATGTATAGACTTTGTTGTTGGTCGAAATGGAGATTCTTATGTTTTATGCACATACACACACGTGTGCACGCACACACGCACACACATACATACACACACACACACACATTATTTTGTTCGTCGTTGATGTATAGTGACCAAATCAGTGATCGAATCAATTACCGAATCTGTGATCGAATCAGTGACTAATTTTAATAGTCATTAAATCAGTCATTAATATTTTTCTTTTCAATTTTAATTTTCTTTTTTGAAAAATAGAAACCTGATAAATGTAATATTTGTACAATTTCATCATAACAACAAAAAATTGATATTGATAATTTTTCTTTAGTCAATCATCTAAAAAAGTTTATAATGATGATACATAATTAATATTTAATAAGATTCAATGCAAGCAATACAATAGTAATAAAAAAATCAATTTTGACATATCCTTCAAGTCAATCATCCAAAAAAGTTTATAAAGATGTTACATAACTAAGATTCAATACACAATAGAATAGTGCTAAAAATATCAAATTGGACAAATAAAGTTCAATTCATATTTCAGGAGGTTGAAAATCCATCTTTTGCATCAAGAGATGCAACATTTTTTATTTTGTTGAATTTGTCTCTCATTGTTGACCATTCTTTCACGAAGTCAATCCTTTTCAGTTTCAACTATAAGTAACTTATTTTTTAATTATTCAATCTTCTCCTTCATGACCTACACAAATGAACAGATAGAATTGTCTCCCAATTGTATTGATTGACTCAGATCCAAGTTCATACACCTTGCCTTTGTTAATTCCAACAACTTTACACCAAAGTTGTAATTCATCAGGTGAAGACACTCCTGTAGCAGATGTCGATTGAGATGCTTCTTCCCATACATGGGTAAATTCTGCCTATGAACATCAAAATAAAATTGGTAATACATTAGAAAAAATATAAAAAAAATACACTAGAGTTTGAAAAATTGACATACCACGTTTATGTTACTTACATCAACATGTGTTGATCTTTGATCCAACCATATTTTGCCCTTCTTCCATTGGTGTGTATGACGGAACAACTCTGATGGAGTAGGAGGTTTTCCATTCAACTTTGTCTAAGATAAGGTGAACAAAAATATTAATTTAGCAATGAAAATATGTACCACAAAAACAAAAGAGATAGTTTCTCAAGTTATATATGAATAAAATAACGAATATTAAACCATAAATACAAAGAAAATGTATATTTACTTCTAGATTTTATTAATGGATTGAGTTTGACAACATGTTATCATGCAACCAAATTTGAACTAACTAATTTTGTGTATGTTATCAACAACCAAATGCCTTAAAATTTCCATAATCCAGATATATAGGTTAACTTCAAATTTTCCACGTCAAACAAAGACATGTAGAAGTTTAACATGAACATAAGTAAACAAACCACCAACTACTATAACATTACATCAGACAACTAAAAAATTAAAGTAGTACTTGTGTACTATAATAGTACATGGATGGTGTAGTAGGATTTCAAAAGTACAAAGATCAGAATAAAAATTTTCCAAATTTTCTTTATGATGAGAAATGCTAATAGAGCCAACAGTATGTAGTGAAACTCCAAATCCTTGACAATTTGAAGCTCTATTCACTTTTGTGACTAAACTTTTCACTTTGAATGGTTTTGATCTCCAATGTTGGCATAAATTATCCCATACATCTTTTGCAAGCCAATTTGGCCTCTTTATTGTATTGCGAGCTTTATTTAGTGAATTTTTCAATATGTTTGCACCTCGCATTACAAAGTTCCTTCTTGCTAACCTATGGTCAAGTAGAGAAATAATATATTTTCTCTATAATAAAATGAAACAAGTTAGAACTATACCAAAACCAAAATTTATCAATTAATTTTAAGGTTAAAAACTAATATACACACACACAAACATATACATACCATGAACTCTGTGATCCACATGTCTCTATTGATTTCTGGGACCTTTTTCCACGGTGGCCATGGTTCAGTATAATGACTTTTGAATATATCACCAATGGCATTTGCTACAAAGTATGAAGGTGAGAATGTACATAATATGTAGTTATAAACACATGTTATGTATAAATTTTGAACCAAAATTAACATTGTTAAAATTTAAGCGATTTAGCCATATCTATCAATTGTCAAAACAGGTTTCTCACTAGTGCTTTGGACATCTGATACATTTTGATCATCCTTAGAAGCAAATGTTTCATGTGTTCAGGGTTAGATCCTTGAAGACTTTGTGATGAAATACCAGGTGGACTAGGATCCAATGCTTCAAGTGGTGCAGTACCATGTGCTCCGAGAGGTGGAGTACTAGCATTTAGTCCTACTGGTGGAGTAAAACCAACATGTATAGTAGAGTCAAAGTGTGGTTCAAAAGTAGTTGAATGAAAGTGTGGTCCATTAGAATTTGGTCTATGTTGTTCAGTAGGACCAACATGTGGTCTAATCGAATGGGCTTCACCAAAATGACCTCTAACTGAAGGAATAGACCTAACATGTCTGTTACTACTAGGTAACTGATTTAGTTGGTGCTTTAATAAACGACTTCTCAAAATTAGTTTTGTTTAGTGTTTGTCTGACATCTATACATAGGTTAAGAAAGTGTTAAAACAAATTGTGTGTGTATATATATATATATAACAAAAGGCCATGGGAAAGACAATGTCATTAAAATATTTGTGACATAATAAAAGTACTTGTTGATTAACACAATAAAATATTTGCTTACATTTATTAGTCACCATAATTAAAATACAAAGATTATTCATCATCATCATCTTGCTCATAAAATTCACGATCATCATTGATATTAATGTCATCATCATTAGATATATATTCATCATCAAAATCACTTTCCTCTTCATACTCTGTTTCAGTGAGTTGTGTATCATCTTCAATGTTATCTTGATTATGTCACTATGATTTTGTCATCATTATCTACTACTTCATATCCACCTTCATCATCTCTAGTTGACCAAGTAGCTCATCATTTGACACATATTTAGTATCATAAAGACTATATTGATATGCAACCTCTAATGTAAATTCATCATCAACCATACCTTTTGTTATTGTTTTAATGACAATCCACCAATCTACCTTTTCCTTAATTTTTTAGGATAAGGTGTATAATATACCTAAATTGCATTTGCTGCAAGTATAAAAGGACCGTAATTCAAATATCTTTTATGATGATGAACCTCCACAACATCTTATTCCTTGTGAACTTTTACACCATAATTCCTTTCAAAATCAAATCATTGGCAGTTGAATAAAACTAATTGTTTTCTTGGTTCTCCTATGTATTCAAGTTGCATAATCTCCTTAATGACACCATAATAATAAGTTTCTTTATCTCCACTATGCTCACCCTTAACACAAACTCCATAGTTGACTATTTGCTTTCCAATACTCCATTCTTCTATATGAAAGTTGAAACCGTTAACAAAATAAATAGGCCAAGTAAGAACCTTTTTCCTTGGACCCCATGCCAAGTCAAAAATTGACTTTGAACCATATTGTTCCTATCATGGACCTAAATGAATGACAAGAGGAAATCGAATATAGTCACAAGTGTAAAAACATACACTATTAATGCATGTAAATTTACTATTACTCGACACTTATATATGTTTGAAACCATCTAGGAAAATTGAAAGCAATCCTAGTCTTGATTTCTCTTTGAGTGATATTTGGATTTATTGCTTGTAGAAATTGTTCAAATATTCTAACACTTATACATAACATTATGTTAGTTATTATATACATGCTTAAAATAAATAAGACTTAATTTATTTCTCATTGTTTACACATGAGACTGAAAATAAAATGAACAAAAATGAGAAGTCTCTTGCACCAGATATGCCTCACATATTGACCCTTCAACACATGTCTTATTCTTAACCATTTGTTTCAACTTATTCAAGTACCTAATATAACATCATCATATCATCAATAACTAATTTCATACAAGACCAATTTGCTTGTTAAATTTAATAAATTAAATATATTACCTCTCAAATGGATACATCCAACAATATTGAATAAGACCTCCTATTCTTGCTTCATAAGGTAAATGAATAGGTAAGTATTCCATTGAGTTGAAGAATGCAAGCTGAAAGAATCGTTCCAATTTACATAATGTAATGACAATGTTATGTTTCATCAGTAATAAATCATTCACCCATAAAACAGATGAGCACAAATCTTTAAAGAATTTACTCAACTCAGCTATAGGTTTCCAAACTTGATTTGGCAATGCACTAAAAGAAATAGGCAACAATTGCTCCATAAATTTATGACAATCGTGACTTTTCACTCTAATCATTCTTCCTTGTTATATGTTCACGCATCTACACAAATTTGAGGCATAAACATAAGACAATCTCAAGTCAGTAATCCATTTAAACACAACAATTTGCTTTAGGCTTCAAAACTTTTCCATTAGGTAGATGTTGTAATTCTAACTCCTTTCTCCGACAATATTTTTTTAAATTCATTATTGCCTTAATATCATCTTTGGTCATATCTTTGATGTCCATCATTGTATTAAAGACATTGTCAAATACATTTTTTTCAATATGCATCACATCTAGATTATGCCTTAATAGGTTGGAATTCCAATATGGCAACTCCCAAAAAATGCTTTGCTTTATGTAGTTGTGAGCTACACCACAACCATGACATGAAAATTGTACTTCCTTTGTTACTTCGGGAAAATAAGCAACTTCTTCCCCCACATCATCCCAAATAACATCAATGGAGGTTGAGAACATTTAATTTGATTCTTTAAAAATGCATTCTTATTTCTTCTATATGCATGATTCATAGGCAAAAATTGACGATGACAATCAAACCAAGAAAACTTACGACCATTGTCCAACTAAAAGCTCTTTGAATTATTCATGCAATATGGACATGCCAATCTTCCTAATGTACTCCAATAAAACAACATACCATATGTAGGAAAATCATTGATAGTCCACATTAATGCAGTTTTCATCATAAAATTTTGTTTTTTTGATATGTCATATGTTAACACACCTTCATTCCACAATAGTTTTAACTTGTCTATCAATGGTTGCAAATACACATATATTTTTTCCTTTGGATTTTTTGGCCCAGGGATAATCAAAGTTAAAAACATGTGTGAAGTAGTCATGCACAATTCATGTGGTAAATTATAGGGAGTTACAATCACTGACCAACAAGAATTTGGTTTTCCTGATTGACCATATGGTGTGAAACCATTAGCACATAACCCTAACCTTACATTTCTTGGTTCAACTGCAAAATCAGGAAATATTTCATCAAATTGTTTCCATGCTTCTCCATCTGATGGATGACAAAACAGTCCTTCCTTCCTTTTATTTTCAAAATGTCACCTCATATGTGGTGCAAAACTCATTAAGGCATATAATCTCCTAAGCTTAGGAATGAGGGGTAAATAATTCATTTTCTTCATAGGAACATATTTATGTTTACCCCTACCCACCCTCTTTGTCTTGTAACAAGGTTTGTGACAAAACTTGCATTCTGTTAATTGTTTATCTTCATCTGAGTAGAACAACATACACCCATCAATACAACAATGAATTTTATTACAGACAGACCAAGTTTTGAAACTAGTTTCATGGTTCTATAATAATCTTCAAGTATAAAGTTCTCTGCAAGATGTGTTTCTTTCAAAAGAGCCAACATTTGATTGAAAGATCGTTGGGACATGTTTCTTCTAATTTAATTGTCAATATTCTAACAATAATAGATGATTCAGTGTGATTAGTACATCCTGGCCACAGTGATTTTTGTGAAGCATGTAATAAATTATAAAACTTTTGTGCTTCAGTATTTGGAAAATCTTCATTTTGTTCATCATAATTAATTGAGAACTCTACACCAACTGCTTTATGGATCATACGGTCAAAGTCTTGATTATGACTCTCATGTACATGTGTAGATGAATTTGAATAAGTATTATACACATCACACAAAGTTGGATCAATTTCTCCATGACATGTCCAATACCAATTACTAGGAATAAATCCCCTTCGATAAAGATGAACTTTAATGTCTTCAGAATCTAAGAAGTTAAGATTTTTGCATGTAGTACATGGACATCTAATTTTTCAATTTGATAATTTTTTTTCCAAGAGCGAAAGACGCAAATTCAGCCACACCATTTAAAAAATTTCGGTGTACCCGTTTCGACCATGTAAGAGCCTATATCCAACTACGATTTTCAAGAACATCCATACTCTGTCATATAATCAACCAATACTATTTTTTAATAACAAATGCACCATACAACTATACACAATAAGATAATTTTTCCCACACTATGTCAATTTTAATCTTCAATGTTTTATGAAGTATTATTTTGAGAAAGGTTGTAACTAAACACACCGAGCAGAAGTAAGGATGAGAAAGTCACACTTTGATATTTTCGAAAACTCTTCTATTTCAGAACCTGTCACTATATTATATATTGCATCAAGAGGCAACCCAACATCAACATCTACATGGAGGGAGCAAACAATAAGAGGCTTAACTTGGAAAATAAAACCTTTAAAACATCATTAGTTTTGTCCTAAAATTATAAATCGTTGAGTGAATATTTGAAATAGTAGATGAGATTGGCATCAATTGCAACGATATCAAGAAATAACATGTTATAGAACAATGTAGTCTCAACAATCCCACAATAAAAAATCCCACAATTTTAATTAAACCCAGGCTCAAAGTCTCAAATATACCAATTTGACACCACCGAATTAAGAAATAAAATTCTAAGTAATAGTTGGAACCTTCATGCCTTATCAGGCAAGTCCACAATAATACTAAACTACCAATCATCTTTTTGAATAATCAATAATGTTTTACCCTTTTTTCAAGAATAAAAAATATCTCAATTTTAATTTAAACTCAAGGTCAAAGTCTTAAATATACTAATTTGACACCGTCGAAGTAAAAAATAAAATTGCAAGCAATAGTTGGGACCTTCATGCCTTATCAGGAAAATCCATAATAGTACCAAACTACCAATTATCTTTCCGAATAATCAATAATGATTTTATAGGGTTTATACAACGTCCAGCATACAACAAATTGCAAATGCATCTTTACAATTTTAGGATTTTAACAAGCCAATCCGTCTCAATTTTCTAATATGGATAATGAATCCATCTAAAGTGCTTTTGCAATATTATGTTTCCAAGATCCAAATCAACATTACATGTTCAACACAAGATGAACATTCAACAATTAAATTGCAAATGCATCTTCTGAACTTCTGAATTTTATCAAGGAACAACCATCACAGTTCTTAAAGTAATGAATAATGAAAATCATCTAAATGCATTTGCAATGTAAGTTCGTACGAGCAAATGTATTCATGGGATTTTAAGGTCTTATCAAGGCAAAACCACAACAAAAATCTCCATTTCTGTAGGACAGACTATGAAAACATGTAAAAGAACATTCTCAATTACATCCAGTGTTCAAATCTCTAATCAAGGTTTTGTACCAAATCAAATTTTATTGACATCTTAGGATGAGGCAAGACTTATTGTAACCCAATAACATGCCCGAGAAGATAGTAAAAATAACATCCAAAATTTTATATAAAGAAAAGAATCCAAAATGGAAATGTAAAGGATCCAATTTCCAGTTGTGTAATAAAAGATACTATATTGGACAAATTTATTATTTACACGATTTGTATACAGTGTAAAATAACCCTATTCGCTTTAACCTCACGAACCCAGAAAATGAATAATTATATAATTAATTAATTAAATAAAAAGAAGTATGACTTATAGATCTTGAAACCATTGTCCTGTCCTATGGAGATTGCCTCTGATTCATTGGCATAAAAGGGTTCCTTCTTCTCTGAAGCTGATGGTGGCGTGCGTGAGTGGGTGAAGATGACGAGATGAGATGGACACAAACAAAATGGAGATGAGAAATGTTTCAAAGGGTGTTGTGATTTGGAGGGAAATGCAAATTCCAATAACGATTTGAGGAATTAGTGGGAGGCATTTTGGAGGAGTCTTCTCTTTTTAGTTTATGCATTGTATGTACAAGGTCATTGAGTGCAATGCAATGCTAAAGTAAATGATTGACCAAGAATAATAATAATAATAATAATAATAATAATAATAATAATAATAATAATAATAATAATAATAATAATATTAATAATAAATCATATTTATTATTATTTTTATTATTATTATTATTGTTATTATTACTATTATTATTATTTATTATTACTACTACTACTACTATTATTATTATTTATTATTATTATTATTATTATTAATTATTTATTATTATTATTATTTTTCAGTCACTGATAGTGATCAAATTTTTTATCACTAATTTCAGTCACTATTTAAAAGTTTTCTAGTAGTGTACTGAGAATGTTTGATAAGTGGATATTTACGTATAAAAAAATGTAATTAAAAGTAACTATCATTTACATTCATTTTAACTTTAGCGAATATGGTATAGGGAGGATTTTTTGACAATGGATTTAACCAAATAGAGTTAACGTTATGGATTAGTTTGATTTTTGGAAGTAACGTGAAAGAGTTAGGAAAAACAACTCAACAAGATACAAATTGGCAACATTAAAATCCATGTTAATCTTTGCATTCAAAACTATTGTATGCGGTTGAAACAAGGATATAAACTAGACTGGAAAAATAATTTAGCGTAAGAAGTAGCAAAGTGGGAGGACATGAATAAAAGGATAGAAGAAAAATGAAATGAGTGGTTGGAACAAAACATGGTTTGAAGAATGTATAATCGACAAGTTGGGATCATTAAAAGAATACTTCATTATTGGATGCTTTCAACTTTATCAACATCTGGTACCAGGATAATACTATGGTGTCAACATTCAATTTTATCCAAATCCATACAATTTATTTCTAGAGAAAAAATGTTTACAATTAATTTAAAAAGAAAATGAAGAAAATATGTTTTAATAAATATTACAAAATTAGAAAAATGATACTTTCCTTTTAATAAAAATTCAAAATGAGTAGATTAAGATTTTATTTATTTTCATTTTAGAATATATTAAAAATATATAAAATAAATATAGTTTATGTAAAACCTAAGTTAATAAAAAATAAGAAAATAAAATAATACAAATAAATAAATAAAACAAAACAAAATATTTTTTTTGAAAAAATAGAAAAAAGTTATAAAAATAATAATAAAATAACATGTACTTTTTGCACCCCTTACATTTAAGCTTATACCTCTTATTTTTTTTTGGCACCTTTAGACCTCCAAACTACATTCATTCTTATCTTTTACGATGCCCCCAGTACACAACCTTTGGGCTTCTTTACACTCCTTTATTACTTCACACACCAAAAATATAATAATAATAATAATAATAATATATAAAATATCAAAAAAGAAAAATTTGGAAAGCAGAAAAACGAAACTGAAAATAGAAACGAAAATATAAAAGTAAAAATAAAAAAAATGTATATAATAGATTTTTCATTCTCCGGTTACTTTCAACTCTCCACACTTACACTAACTTTCCCACACCTCTTTCTTTTTCTTAAACAATTCTCAAGCAGTGATAAAATAACTTTGTTTTGTCTCAAGAGAGATATCCCATTTAATTTAAGAAAGAACATACACGGTGCAGCAAAGCGGACGCTCTTACACACTCATTACTTACACAATACATTGGACTCACTGAGATAAACTAGAAAAGACAAGAAGAGAAAGAAGAAGGTCACTGTAAATTATTATTAAAAGAATTTTTTTCTAACAGTTGCAAGTAATAACAAGTGAATGGGAAAGAAAAATATGCAATTGATTGAAGATGGAGTGGGTTCTATAGTTCATATTCATTTGCAATTGGAATTGATTAATGACGTGAATTGGAGAGACAAATATGCATTTGAAGATGCAGTAGAGTCCATCATAAATTCAAACTAAATATATGTTACACATCTTAATCTTAATGGTGAGGTCAGCGTGGCTTTAGATTCTTCTTCTATATTACTTTTTAACAAAATATGATCATAACTTTTTTTTTTCTTTTGTTTAATGAAGTATGGGCCTATTCTGCCGGCCTAGGCTTTTTATTTTTGTCAAAAACTTTCTGAACCCATCAATGTTTGACGCGCACCTCATCATTGATTGAAAATATCAAAATACCCCCTTATCATTAATTTCCAAAAACTATTTTTTGGAAATTTTTTGAAAATTACATTCTGAAAAATATTTTCAAAAATATATTTTAAAAAGTCTTTTTCAAAATATAAATTTTATGTTTCGCAAAATATTTTTCAAAAATATATTCTAGAATATAAATTTTATATTTTAGAAAAGATCTTTCTAAAATATATTTTTAGAAAATATTTTTTGGAATATATTTTTACTGAAAGAATGCTTTTAGAATTTTTTAAAAATAATGGGTGCAGGTCAAAAGTGATTGGGGAGAAAAGTTTTTACTATTTTTGACACCCAATTGTTGACACTTGCTTCCTCCACTACAAACAAAATTGTAACCTGCATTATATAAGATAAGTAAAATGTTTAAAATATCCATAAGATTAAAATAAGGATTTTATTTTTCGTTTGTTATCCATAGTTTCTTCCTATCTTCTTATCTTCTTTTATTGTGACTTCATCAAATTATAAATATTATGAAGAAACTAAAAGTAAGTTGAAAGAAAAAAAAATATTACGTACACTATAACGGTGGAAAGTTACAAAATGCTTAATATATACTATATCATATAGAAAATAATGCTGCAGACAAATAGCAAAAAGTACAGACATTCTTTATTCTAAAAGAAAGAATGAATAGAAAAAGTGAAAAATAAAAGTTTATAGATGCTAAGTGTAATTTTAATATTTAAAAAAAAATTATAATTAAAGGTCACAATTTGATAGTGCAGGAAGTAACTGTCCCAATTTTTTCATATTAACACTACGTTTTTTCATACTCAGCAATTTTGCCATTTGAACCTCTCTCTTTTATATATTTACCGTGTTTCAAGGAAAAGCCTGGGCCCATTCCACTAGTCCAACAAATTTACAATTTGTTCATCCTCTTTCCATACCATTTCCTATTCTTTAAAAAAATTGGGTTTATTAAACTAACCCCACAGTCTCCATATTTGCCACTTCCTTTTTATATATATACCCACCTTTAAAAAAAATATATTAAAAAATACTTTTCTTTAAATAAAATTTACATAAAAGACCTATAATATCAGTCTATAATTTATACCATTCTTGCTAATTGTAGGACTCGTCAAGAATATTATGAATAGTCGTTTATACTATCTTATACTATATAAATTGTAAAATCTTAAAAATATGAAAATTTCAAAAATGAAATAATATCAATACAACAACAAATAATTTTTCTATTTATAACTACACGATCCTGATTTTTCATTATGAATGAAAATACATATGAGCAAGGTTAATCATTGTTGAGTTCACTTTTTCAAACAAACATTTTTCTATCTACAAGTATGTAGACCCTGATTTTCTATTGTGGATGTAAATACGTAGGAGCAAAGTCAACTCTTGTTGAACCCAAAATAAATTTTCTTTCTTTCTTTATTTTTACTTGTTTTTTTCTTTTTTAAAAATAAACATTTTAAAAAATCATATTCGTTGCTAATACTTTCCCTACACGTATTCGACTTTCGAATTATAATCAGTTTTCGCAAATTATTTCCTTTCCTAGTTTTTCTATGGTTTTCCATAATAAAATACAGTGGCGACTCTTTTATGTTTTCAAAAAGTTTTCTTCACCATATTATGACTCTGGTTGCGATAGATAGCGACTTCACTGAAGACATTTTTAGAGAGTTTGACTTAATTAATTAATTGAGTAAAAAAGAGTGTAGTCTTCTGAATGTTTATCTTTCCCTTTCTTTTTGTATAGATGTTTTTTTTTTACTTTTATGTTATTGTTGCTTATTGAACCCTAGGGTAGAAGATAATTGATATATCTACTTTAGAATTTTCTTGTTGTTTTGCAGGTACGAGTTGGGTATGCATTATTCTTCCAACACACACATTATTACATATTATAAGTGGAGTCCTATACCCAGGTCTGAGGAAGCTTAGAAGTAAAAGGGATTGTGTAGCAATGTCAAAAGGATGTACTTCCTTCTTGGATTGTGAGAACTTCAACTATTCTCTTCCTTTGTATGCCTTTATCAGTTTGACCCCCAAATGTTGTGAGGAATGTAGTGAAGTTAGCCATAACTATGGTGATGTAGTATGTTCCATATTACATTGTTTCTTAGAGGAACCGATGGAATATCCCTTTCCTTGGATTGACATAGCATTGGACCTATTACATCAATTCTCCTGAGAATCGATGTAATACGTGTGATACTACACTGGTTAAGGCAACAACTGATGTAGTATCTCCCATTTGAAAAAAAAAATAGACTTCTCTGTGGTACATATTACATTAGTTGAGTGCCTTAACCAATGTAATATGTGCCTTTTTACATTGGTTATTGTCTTAACTGATGTTATATGTGGCGTTTTTTTTTTAAGTTTAGGCAATTTCAGTGGTTTCCCAACTTGCAACAGTTTTGTCAACCAAAGACCAATTACACATAATGAAAACAATTACAAAACAAAAAATTTACAAAATTAGGAAAATTAAATGAACTTTACATATTTTAAAACCATTTACAAAACAATGTATACATCTAACACACATATATACATACATCTATCAATTCTGATTTCCATTATTACTTTCTAATTGTAATGAAGTATCTTACCCATTCTTGACATTATTGTTTAGGTGTCTAATGGCTCGGTATCTGAACAAAGCCAAAATATAAAATAAATGTTATTCTTCTTATATGAAACCTCTAAGCTTTTTCAGAATATTTAAAATGTTTTAATACCTACTTCCAAGAGTTAGTAATGCAGACACGAACTATGGTCCTCATCCAATGCATCACATAATATCCACATTCAAATTTCCTTATTGCTTATTGCATTACAATATATGAAATTCAGCAAAGTTAATTCATTCAACAACTAAAAACAATAAATTAACATTTTCAATGAAGAACTAAATACCTTAGGAAAAATCCAACTTAAATTATGTGATGATGTAGTGGATCTACCGTCTAGTACATTGCAAACATTAATTGCACTAAAAAGAAACATCATTAGTAATTTACTTTATATTGTACAAACAAGTAACATATTATTTTTTAATTAAATCATACCCCTGAACTACGGTCTTCATATCTACACTTGGTTTTCGATGCAATGAATAAAATCACACAAGAGTCTTGTCCATGAGATAAATAATCATCAATTTCCAATGAGACCTAACATAGCCAATTGATTAGTCATGTTAAATGAATTATGTAAGATCTAAATATAGCCAATTTTAGTTATATATGAATAAATAAATCCTTTTATGGGATTCCTGAATTCATCTTTGAATGTAAGTTTGACATTCCATTTTTTTATTCCCAGCCTTCTGTGTGGATTGGGACTCAAGAAATCCATAAATATCAAGATTTCTTGTGATGTAACTTAATTGATTTATATACCTACATTGTTAATATCAATATTAGTAAAAATGCTTTGTGAAACAAATTTCATCAGATCAAATAACATGTAAAGATTTAAAGTGTACTGGCTTGGGAAAGAATGTATTAATGGAACTCAATCTATTGATTGAGATCTGGATGTAGTTTACGCAGTCAAATAAACCAGTATAAAAATACCTTGTGTATTTCTTCTTTACCTTTATCTCTTTATATAGCATTTTATTATCATCTCTTCTAACTTGAGAAGGAAAGTGATTGTGAGAATACATGCTTAAAATATTTCAGCCAAGTAAATCAATTAAGGTATAAAGTTAAGTATGTTGTACTCTATCAAACGTAAAAGCCTTTGTCTGGTCATTTGTTATACAAAACTATCATATGAAAATCAGATGATATTTGTGAAAAGGTTTTAAAAATTAATTAATACATAATTCCACCCTCCATTCTTATGTTTTTCCTGTTTTTCAGAACAACAATCGCTTCGTTCAAGGATTACAAGGTTAATCACTCTTTATTAGTTTCCTAAAGGTTGAACACATTACAAAGCTTTATTGACGCAAAGAAAATTCAAAATTTTAGCTCTTGCAAGTAATAGCTTCAATTCTTGTTCTTCTCTTTGAAGCATGTGTTTATATAAGTGCTTGAAGAAAGTAGTCATTGTAATCTCCTTTCTGGTTGTTGAGTAGTTTTGAATTCATGTTACATATCTTCTTCTATCATTTGTCGAGCTTGATCTTTAAAAACCATTTAATGGACATCATGCAACATTAATTGCCTTTCTCTTCTTCATGCAATATCCTTGATAGTTGCAACTACTATTCTCCTTAGTTTGTATAATTTTTTACACCGAAACATGATAAAGGACAAATCGTACTGGGAAGATAGTTAGGCCAAAGGTGACATATGTTTCTCTTAGGATAGTTGGCAAGTAATGCATCTTTAGCTTGTATAGTAAGAGATCTTTAATATAGACTTGTCTTGAGCCTAATCTGGCTTGGTGACATATGGTGAATATATAACCTACAACATATAATTAAGCTTCGAGAATATTATGTTATCGTCTAATCATCATTAACGTTTATTAGACGAATTAAAAAAGCTACAGTGTTATATCATTTGTTAGACGAAACACTTACTATTTTCATGGTCAACTCTTTTAATACAATGTTTGTTATATGATGTTTCTTCATGTTTCATACTTTATTGGATTATAAAATTAGTCAAAATCATAGGGAGTTGCAATTTTTCTCTAACAAGAATTAAATCAAAATATCATTCAATGTAATATATATCTAATTATCAACTCAAGATTCAACCGATTCTTAATTTAATTCTAAAATTAAAAAAATCAAATTATATTCAGAAAGTGTAAAAACAAATTTAGAGAAGAGAAGACCAAACTCAAAGCGTTCAACGATCAATGCAAAACTCAATTTGGCTTGTTGGAGAAACTAAGAGAAGAAGAGGATGAGTCAAAAAGGGATTAGAGAGAAAAGGAGATAAGAGACAATTCCTAAAACTGAAAATTAAACAAATGATTTATGTGTACATGTTTAGAGCACATTTTAAGCTATATAAATGCGTTAAAATTTGTACTAAACATAAGCCTAAATATGGGCTCAATTGAATCTGTCAACCTAGTTACAAAAGTTTAAGCTAATACAAAAAAAATTGAATCTGCATGGATTCTTTTACAAAAATGCAAGAACTCTACCTTAACTTATAAAAACTCATAGAAAATAGTAGAGAACTACAAGTCTATCAAATAATGTGTGAACTTTGTCGTGGAAATGTAGAATCCAATGGAACTAAAGTCAACCAAAAAATAATATCTACAAAAAAAGTTATGATCGAAATAAAGAGCAAAGACCAAATTAACTTAAAATTCAAAATTAAGGCAAACATGTAAAATGAACCCTGTTTATTAGTCTAAAAAGAGATGAGTTAAAAACTGAGAAATAAAAGCATATGAAAAATGTTTTCCATATAGAATAAATTTATAAATTTTTGAAAAAGATATGTCATTAAACCTTAGCCACTCAGATAAACATGAGTATCTTTTGAAAATAAATCACTCTTAGCTAGGGATTTAGTGAGTAAAGGGAGACAAAGTTTTACTTACTAGAAAGAGTAGTGTCTTACGATGAATAAAAAGTTTAAAATACTTTAATAATTTGTTATTTGAACATGAGCAATGTTTTTGTGAATTTCAAGAAACTAAAAGCTTTGAGCAACAAAATTGGCAGTGTTTTTGTGATTCTTGATCACTTATTTTTTTTCCAACATGGAAGATATATTTAACTAAAAAGTTGAGAAAAGACCTGTTACAAATCTTTTTCTACTCCTTGAGAGACTTCACTTTAAATTTTCATCTTTAAGGTTTTGTCTATTCATGCATGCACGTAAAGATGCATTAATTGTGTTCCATGTAAAATTAGATGCTTCTATATTCTTTAAGCAACATCTTGATAGTTGACATGACTTGCCAGGATCAGTTAGATATTTTTCAACCAAATTGGAGCAAAGCATAGGATTTTTCAAGGAAGATATCCTTTCTAGAGTTGACATGGGGCGTGTGAGAATGTGTGTTGGTGTGAAATAACTTTAGCACATCCTTTAAGAGATCTTTGACATTGAGTTGTGCATTATGAGATCTTCTTGGTAGATGTGATGATGAAAATATTCTCTACAATACAAAATAAACCCATAAAGATTTTTGTTAGGTACACTTAAAATAGTGTGTGCATGCACATCATCTTATAAGACATCCACATATCATCTTTTAAATGAAGCAAAGAGAATAATGTGTTTTATCATATATCAGATGAAACACATGCATCTTATATGATTTATTGTGTATAAAGACTTTTTGTCTTACAGATGAAACATATTTATAATACTTTTGTTTTTTAATACCTCTTAATCAAAATAAATAAGGCCTTATGCATTTTACTCTATAGAGACTTTAAGTTGAAACACCATAACTTGTGGCACGATTGTCAACATGTCAAAAACTACAAAAATCTTGTCAAGGATTCAAGGAGAATGTGGTAACTAACAATTAGATTTGGACATCAACATTAATTTGGAAGCCATGGCAACATCCAACTTGTGTTTGAAAATACTTGCAAAACAAAAAGCAATTAGAAAATAAAGGAAAATGATTCTATAAATTGGAAAAAGTTGAAATTATATGCAATGACAAATACATCCTCTAAAAGTCATAAAGGTAAATACAGAGTGAGCTTCTCCACTAAAAGTCACAGAATTTTCCAGCGTATCAACACTCCAAATCCTTCTTGGAAAGTAGCCAATAATGTTTGCAGTGAAAGGAAGGGTGCGTTTTGAGCAGCCGTTAACCTCGATCTATCATTTAATTAAATTTATATGCAATGAACAAAAACAAAAAGGGAAAAGTGAGATATAAATACATTTTAAAATTATTGCACCTTAAATAAATAAATAAATAAATAAATAATAGGAATTCCTTCCAGAATTGAAGAATAGCAAAATTTCCTTTTCTAATAAGTTTTCAGTAAAGAGTTTCGTAAAAATCTGATATAACAAAATGAACAGTAATTAGCAATTAATAATAAATAATTATATTAGTAGCTCATCAATAATCAATACTATGGGAATAACTCTTTTCCAAAACCCTTGAAGATTAATTTATATAAAAATCATACTATCCTTCATGTTGACACAGTTCATACCACCTTTCTTATTGTAAAAGTTATATTGTTCTTCGTGTTATTAAGGTTCATACTTTCTTTCATGTTGGTAAAATTCAAATTGCATAGATCACACAGAGTATAATTCTGATGATAACATCGTCAATATAACATGACAATTGGAGAATGACTAGTTAGGATAGATGAGCATACTACAGACTCCATAATAACAACAGTTAAACTCATCAACAACCCCATGGAATTTAATCCTCCATAAAACGGATTGTCCAAATTGATGCACATGATCATGGACCATTCCCATTTAAGGGGAACATAATAACATTAGTACTATCATAACAAAATCTGCAATGTGAATTTTACTAGCAGAAATTACCGCACATAACACCAAGCAATAAAATTTGTAAATGAATAATTTTGAAAATTAAGAAAAATATTAGAATAATAATTCTATAACTCTTTAGGATAAATATAAGGATAGACAAGCCATCGAAAGTCATAAAGGTTAGAAAAATTGTGTTATGCTATTCTCTTGACATGGGACGTCCTGGGGTTTCTTTTGAGCTTTGAAGAAGCCCAATTGAAACCCAAATTAGGTCAAAAACTCAAATTCTAACCTTAGTCTACTTAAGGGTCAAATACAAGCCAAAATCTTAATTTACTTAACCCAAATACAAGGTCTAAAAAGTTTAGCCCTGTTGAGGTTAGCTGAGTCTCACTTTTCTTGTATTCTTCTGACCATAGCTCTAGTGGTTGGTCCCTTACCCAAGCATCTTACATCCCTAACCTTCTATAACTTTTGGACATATCAACAAGTCTCACTTTCTCCTTCTAACACTACAAAAAAATTAAAAAAATTAAAAATTGGGGTTATACTTTTCATTTATAATGATTTTTCATCTTTCCCTTAAAAGATCTAGCGTCACTAACAAATTATCGGCAGTTTCTATTAACTCCTAGAATGACAATTACTTTCCCGCGATTCTTGAATTCTCGTTACAACCAACAATTTCTAAACTCTTGTAACTACAAGTGGTTTCTAAACTCCTATGACTGCCAATAGTTTCGAAAACCCTTGCTACTACCGATAATTTCCAAAACCCCTACTACTGCCGACGATTTCCAAAACCCCTGTTACTGCCAATTATTTTTAAACCCGTATTACTAGCAGTTTTTGAATCCCGTTAATTTCATTTGTTGTTTTTTTATGCGTTGATTTTTTTGTAATGCATATATAAATCCTAAATCAACTGAAAAATAATAAAAGACAGAATTTAAAATTTTGATATTCATAATTGAATATAATATTCATAAAAGGAATAATAAACAAAATCTAAAACTTTAAGGTAAAATAATATAAACAATATACTTTAAAGGTTAAAACTAATCAAACATTACATTACCAATCATAAAATTAGACACAATGAAAAACTAAATAACATTCTTTAATAACTGTCCTCGATGTTCATTTGTTTCTTCATTATGAACACTTCATTTATCAGATACCTATATATAAAAAATAATCATAATTAGTTGCATACAAATTACAATATAAAATAAATTTTGAGATTATTTTTAATTTTATTTCTTAAATTAATTTCAATCTCTTCCAATCTTTTGTATATACATAAATTATTTTAGATTTATTTTATTTTTATATTATGAATTAACTAATAAACAAACACACAATAAAAAAACTCGTCTCATAATGGTCCAAGTGACTTACCCATGTCAATTCCTCATATTCACTCACATTTCTGTTGGTAAAGAAGGCCTGTTGCACAAAAAGAACGCAAATAGAACTTTTGTTTAAATGAAAAGAAAAAAAAATAGTGGAGAATGAAACATTTTAAAAGATTAGTAACTCATTTTTATGAATGGTATATGATTCAATTTTCAATAAAATTTATTTTTTATAAGTGATGATAATTCAAGCTTTTCAACCAATTTTTATCAATCACTTAAATGAATAAATTGCCAAACTAATAACATAATTAAACATTTTAAAGAAATCAATGAAGGGACAGAGAAGTTATTGGTGATTGAATATCACTTAGCAGGATAAAAAAAATAAGAGCATTATAATTAAATTCTAGCATTACCAGAGAATGTTGAACTTAAGAAAGGTTTCATTTTGGTATATGGTTACCTATGATTGATGAACCTTCCAACATTCCCATTATACGTTGCTTCTAAACATAGTGCCTCCTCATCCTTTAACCCCTTTATAGGCCAAAGGTTATCTTTTAAAATAGAATTTTGGGACCAACTAAAGAAGTAGATTGCTCATTCTAATTAGAAAGTTGATATTGGGAGTGGGTTGTAGAGTGAAAAACCAAAAACATGATAATTAGAAAGTTAATATTGGTCATTCTCCTTATGACTACATTGATGCTATTCTTGAAGGTTTCCTAGGGAAATACAATCCTCTTGCAACAATTATTCAGCATTGCACTGAACCTTAGACATTTAGTAAATTTAAGTAAAATATATCAACTGTAGTATGCTTCTGAAACAAGGCAAAAGAATGCCCCTTATTAACCATTTCATGGAAGGTAAATTTATCACTTTACCGTTTTCTCTGTTGTCCAGCTTTTGTATCATCTAAAACACCACAAACGAAAATGTCATTGCAACCAATATAAGTTAAAACAAACAAAAAACAATAAAAATATAGGGATCAGAAAGCACATACATCTTGTTCATGGCGATGCTTTTCATGTGTTAACAATGAAAAGTGTTTCTTAAGTTTATATCCGTCATTAATTTGTTTTATTCCAATGAGTTAAACACAAATTGTGAGTGCTCAAATAAATTTCACTGAAAGTAGTATGCTTTTTAGTTGAGATTAGTTACTGATTGATAAAGTTAAAACTAATATATACTTTGCACCAATTTTGAGGAATGTGTAAGCTTAATATAACATAGTAGACATACCATTGTAGATTTCAGAAGTTTTATCTTAACAAGTCCAGGCCTTACAATATTTGCAAGAATATTATCCTTTGTCCATTCCAATGCTACATTCTTTGGTGAATTGATTCATAGCTCTTGAATTATATTTACATATAGATATCGATTATCTTCTGAAACTCCAATTTATGAAGTTAGGTTGAATTTAAAAGGATTGAAAGATAGGAAAAAATACCTTCAGAGGATGCATAAACAAAATAGAAAGGCACAACTTTAAAACCTGAAATTGAGGATATGAATACTATGCTTCCATAAATAGATGTTTCTAGAAGTGGATATAGTAGTTGACATAGGTGGTAACTAGACTCAAAATTAGTTTCCATTATTGTACAGAAATCTTCTACAGTATAATCTATGAGGTTCTTGGTTGTAGTAGTTCCTTGGGTGTAGTAGTTCCGACATTGTTTATCTAAAAAAATGCATTTACAAAGTAATTCTAATTAAGTGAGAAATTGAAACCATAAAAAGAAAGACAATTGAGGAACCATGTATCATGAAAGTTAAAAGACTGAGGATGGAGCCTTGAATAAATTGAAACAAATCTTAATAAAAATTATTTTCATCCCTTTAAACATGCATTAACAGTACTAGTTGCTTGTATACCAAAGTTTTGTAATTAGAAATGTTATTCTCTTGCTACCATCAATTATATTTTGTTCTCCTCTTGCTAGCTATAGTCAGAACTTTCTCAAATGAAAAATTGTCATGATATGTGTAGTGTATATTATGCAGACACACACGCACTGGTATAAAATTCTCAAAGTTTAATCTAATAGGGTCATACCAGAATGTTGAGTTTTCCATTAAAGATGGAAGCAACATTTTTCATTAAATTTTCACGTTAGTCACAGGATAATACATCACATGGCAACCTTGTTATTCCAAATCCTTTCCTATTCCATCCTTCTAAACTTCTTTAGAAATAAAAAGTTGAGAGGAAAAAAGATACAATGAGGGAGAAACAACTTGTAACATCCAAAATAAAACACAATTGAAAAAATAAAATGTAATTTACTACGGTTCATTCCAAAATGCAGATATTTACTGAAATTTTTGAAAACATTGGTGAGACTTGGCTAAAGTTTGAAACCCCGATGTATACATATCTTTCTAGAGGTTATTATAACATCCGCCAACAAACTCCAGTTAATATTAAAATTTTCGAGTGTAAAATCCTAACATATTAATATCTCAAATTCATGATTAGTTGTTACATTGCTACATCATCTAATTGTAAATGTCATTAATATTAATTTAACTACAGTGACTATTTTTAAACCAAATTAAGACCTTTATATATAATAGGACTAAATTAAAAAAAATGGAAAAATAGAAGAGAAAAAAAGCTATTAAACCTTCTTTGTTTTATATTGAGATAATGTTTTGTACAATATTAATTAAGGTGAGTTGTTTGTGATGTAGTATGTTTAAATAAATTTAATTTATAATTAAGGTTTCTGGACTAACTTCACTTGAAAGATTTTTAGAATATAGATAAATAAATTTTTCATAAGTTAACACTTATTTATGTATAAATTAAAAATAAAATTTAGAGGAAATATATAAACAATTTTAGAAATTAATCGATGTATGAGTTAAATAATTTGTTTTAAGAAGTGTTTATAAATGAGGTTTTCAAACGTACTTTAACTTAAAAATAAAAGAAAAGAAACCTACACGCATGGAACACTTTGCTTTGGTACCTTTGGAAGTTGTCAACCATCCATGAACAAACATTGATCATTTCAAGAGATAGCAAATCCCGTTGTCTCAACTCCCTCTTCACTTATACGTTCCTCAAGCAACCATCTAAAAATTTGTAAATTTAAAAATGCTACAATAATTAAAAAAAACTAAATAGGGTTATTTTTTTCGATGCAAAGAAAATTATACCCTTTCATTCATAATGTAATGCGTAAAGTCGGAACAAACTAAAAAAAAAAAGGTCAAAAGTATAATCTTGAAGCTCTAACTAGTGTGTGAGCCACACAAACTTGTTTGTTTTTAAATAAAACGTACCTCTATATTTGGTGAAGATAGAATTTATTTTGATAAGATTTAACAGTACAACCAAACTCAGAAATAATTTTCAATGGAATAACATGGGAGCTATCAAGTACATGCTTGTTGTCAAGCTAATTACAAAAATCATAATATGTTTTTTTACGTGTCGACTCACTATACCATTCTAAAATCTCTATATCATTTTCACTTCAATATATATAAAAGTTTTATAAAATTTTGTTTTTAGTAATGTGTCATTTGCTAGTTAATATTTTGAAGATAAAATAATAATTATTTTATTCTTATAAATGAGGTTATTCAAAATTTGAGATCTTAAATTTCATGCTGTACAACATTCAAGCATTCAGATATTAAACTTATGACCATTATACAATCAAAAGAGTCTAAATAGGAGTCTTGTCTCACTCTATAATTGTACACTCCTAAAAGAATACATTTATAGAAATCATACCTAAGAATGTTATTCTCCTCAGTATGTATTTACCATTTAGTATTTTAAAAATACACATAACATAACTATTTAAAAGTAAAAAAAATAAAACGGAAAAGAAGTGTAGAAAAATGAAATAAAAGAATGGACAAATATGGTAAAAAATACTATTCATTTATTTGCAAACTCTCTTGAAATAGAATACGTCTAAAACTAATGTTTCACAACCTTTGAACAAATACAAAATATTTATCCTCACTTTCAAATCACCAACAATGGAACAATAAATTGACATGAAACAACCCCCAAAAAGAAATCCCAGTTGTATTCCACTAAACAAACTGCACAGGAAAATGGTAATTCTAAGAAAGATTACTTGAAAACAATGGAAAAAAAGAAAGTGCCATGATAGCTTTTCTAATAGCTAGGATTCAAAAAGAGTCAAGCTACATGAACTTACTTTTCTTTAACTGAATAATTAAATCATGAGTTGAAGAAGCTTTATATAATGGGCAAGAAGCTGAAGTGTTGGAAATGCAAAGACATAATATCGACATATTAGCCAAATTAAGACAAAGAATGAGCCGAATGCTAGGTAAATCACAAATAATAAGGGGTTTGGATGACAACATGTTGTCAACACAAGTTCATATAGTCCTTTTATTTTTTAGGTAAGACATCTTTTCCCACTATGGATGCACGTAATTCCATTGTATGAGGTCATTTTTGCTTTTCTGACTCCATCTCTATCTTCACTCCAAATGACCAAAATGCCCTTGGGTACCCTAAAATGCTTTTGCCACGCCATCCAAAACCTGCAAATTATTCAAATGAGTAATTTCCAAATTCTCAATCTAATTCAGATTGCAGTATCTTTTGCAGAATAAAAATTCTTGCAGGTTTCACGGAACAATTATACCATAAGGGCATCTCAATTTAACCCCTTGGGAACAAATTGCATCCATCCTATATGTTTTCTTTGTAAAATAAAAGAATTCTACAACTTGTATACCATTTTTGTACATCGTTTTGTATATCAATTAATTAGTATGTAAACGTCAATTCATCCAGATTTTATGTTATTTAACTGTTCTAACTTTATATATTTTAATTGATCATTAAGTTCAAATTGTGAAAAGACAGTATGCTCTTATAAAAGTATTTTGGTTTAAAGTAATGAGTTTAAGCAAGTAAGATTAACTCTTCTTTCTTATCAGTGATATGTCTTATATGTAGGAATCTTCCTCTTTTTAGTGTTCATATCCATAGATTTGTTTTCCTAAACTGATCAGAAAGATATGGGATATCAAAAGAATAAGATTTTGTTATTCCTGAATTTAGTTGTTGTTCAATCTTGTGAAGTTTTGGATTCAATTTGTTACTTCTGCAAATCTCACTAAACCTGCAAAGATAATGCTTCAAAAGCAACACCATCATCGTTTAATAGGTGATCCCTCACTGATAGATGCATTGTCCAAGAGGTTATGTTTGTTTACTTGATACTTTTCCAAACTCTAAAACACAAGGCCTTAATTGAAAATACTTCATTATATCAGTTTTCCTTTTTTTCATACAAACTCCAATTTTTTGTTTTTGCTGTTCTTCCTGAATATCAAGTAGTGCGATGCAAACAGCAGAAGCGAGTTATAGTTGTTCATTACCATTTATATATCATGTTTTAATTTAGAAATTAAAAAAAAAAAAAAAATCCATCAATAAAATAGGCGCACAAATTTCACTAATTCTAATCTAATTTAGAAGCTTCTTTTCTTAATACTAATTAAATCCTTTAGAGATATATATCGATGTTTCCTGTAACTCAATTTCACAGTTTTCTAAAATTTACTTTACTTTTACAACTTAAAAAATTAATGAACAATATATATATATATATATACTATACTTTGAATAGTTTTTCATGCACGAACACCTTTAGTGCGTGTAACGATATTTATCATACATTGTACAACATTTTCGGAATACTCGTAGCTTTAAACTAACTAAAGATTTGTCTGAATTCAAACTCACTGAGCGTTGAACGGGGCGTTGTCTATCTTTTTTAACAAGTTCCTTGCCTGAGTGAAAAAAAACACTTCCAAGGGTCAGTTTGTTAGAAAAGGAAAAAAAATTGTAAGTAAAGGATCAAATTAAGAAATAAAGTAAAAATAGAAGTTTTTTTTATTGAAGATAGAGAAAAGAAATAGATAAGAAGTAAATAGGTGAATGGAAATGGATAAGAAACAGAGGAAATATAATGAGTTAATCTCACCTTTTATATTTGTCTCCTTTTTTATTTCTTCACTATCAAATGAACTCATTTTATTTTCCATCTATTTCTTTCCTTTCCACCTTATTTCCCTTCTACTAAAAAAATTCAAGTTAATAAAAATCATTCAAAAAGGGAAATTCACAATATCAGTAAATAACACTGACATTCCCCAAGAGTTCTTTAGATTGTACATGATCTTCTTTATAACATTTACTCTTAATGGAAGTACACAATGTCATGTATTTTTAATGAAATTAGTATAATGAAAAGGAAAAAAAAGGAATGTCAATGTTTTTAAAATAATTAATACATAAATTCCAAAGATGAGGAATATGGTTTGCAATTTGAGCTATCTCAGTATAATTTACTCTTAATATTAAAACAAACATTTCTCCAAATCTTCTGACAAAGATTGACCACTGTCCATATCCACGTTTTAGCCACCACTCAAATATCTCGATAGAAAAAAAATGTCTACTAAGTTGTTGCATTATATCAGACAATACTTTTTAACCTTTATCAGTGAAAGAAAATTTTTAATTTATTAAATTGGGATAAAGGTAAATATAAATTCATCAGTCAAAAGGTAAACAAAAATGAGTAAATATAAGATAGAAGGACAGCATTGAGATACAGTTATAATGATAATACTAAAGCCAATCGAGATAAAAGCCTTGCATTGAGTTGAGACTATGTTGTAGCTTTTCCAGTTCCTTCCCTTTTATTCATACCCCAGAATGATCAAACTACTCATTAAATTACATACCTTATTGTCCTAAAATAAATGGTAAACTTGACTTTTCTTGCTTCCAGACCAAACCTAAGAGTGCTGAGGAACAACCAAGTATCACCAAAGAACACACCACTATTCAATGTCGCAGTATTCCTTGATAAAAGGAATTCAACAATCCCTCCAGTTAAGACAAATCAACCTACAACCATAGATAAAGAATAATCAATTTCTAAAACCCAAATTTCTGATTTTGTTGATTGGGCAACTTTAAAGACTTGTAATATTAAATTACTACTCCTGGCCAATAAAATCCAAATCAAATGCATGCTTACTGTTTGACCTTGTCAAAGCTAACCAAATCAATGTCATAAACCAAACTATACAAAGTTAACTGAATTTAATATTTTTCATAGACAGAATGATTGATAAAAGCTAATATAAGAAAATTTACAATTATCCCCTTCTTATTTTTCAAAAATAATACAATTTCTTTGGTAGCAATAATTTGTTTTTTGCGATCACTACCATGGATAAACCCTACAACAATGCATAAACCCTGTTCCTATGCTATGCTTTTAGAGAGCTGCCTTGTGAGATCTTATTCAATGTTTGGTCAAGTTACAATATCCTGACTATTGTACCAGTGGTTAGGCACACCTGGAGATAACTTATATTCATGGACTACGAAAGATTCCTATTAATTAGTTAAGGATCTAAAAACTAATAATATTGAGATAAATATGTTTATACATTTATATACAATATCTTTTTTTCTTGATTCTCTTCTTTACAATAAAAATGTCAAGTTAAAATGTATTAGTACCAACTAAGGGATAACCATGTCAAAATGCCATTGGTAGTCCTGTGAAATTCTGACTAATGTCAGAACCTTAAATTCATTAAACTCTCATTATTCTGCAACAAATAAACTGTAAGGTATGTGACTGAAGCATTTGGCCCTTAAACTCCCATTATAGCTTAATGACTGTAGATTTTTTATGCTTATGATTTCGAAACTTAACGTCTCGATTGCAGAAAAGAGCACAACACAATTGCACATAACTTCTGACTACCAATAAATTGTTCATTAGCCTCCCTATCTTGAATTATATGCAGATTGAGCATTTGCTCTGTAAAATTAGAAATCCTTTCTTTGTGAAGGTGCCGAATGAACCGGAGACATCTCAGGCGCCGAAACTTTCCCAAACGACTTGATTCTAGAACGACAATGCATCACCTGTGAACAATTTGTTTACAAAAACAAGTTAGAGATGACGAATCTGGGAGAGTAGTAATTTCCTGTGCGTGGAGCAGAACTTTCTTGAAGTTGAAAATGAAAATTCCTGCGTGGGTACCCGCGTTTTTTAACAAATTTTTAATTGTTTAAATAATATTATATAAAAAAGTTTAAAGAGTTGTCAGGTGCTTAAAAACCGCTATTAGATGTGTAATTTAGTTGAGGTTTATAAAACCTCCTATAAAAAATCTCTTTTAAAATTATGTTTTTTTGTAGTGATTTTGTCTCCATTTATTTCTTACATTTTAATTAATGAAATGTTCTTTTATGATACTTTAAACAAAATATGTTATGTCTGGGGTTCAATCATACCAACATACAATAAATAAAACTTACGTAAAATTGATGATAAGATAAAATTGTAAATTTCTTTTACTTAATTACTTAACATAGAAAATCCTTGTGTGGTCTAAGAAAGAAAAAAAAAAAAGTTGGCATTCACCAGATTTATATGGTTGACATATGGTGTCATGGGCTGTTAAAAGATGCTCACGTTTAGAGCCTCTCAGAGTGGCTTTTATTTTCTCTCCTTTTGTCTTTTATATACAATGTACAAACTTCACTTTTCCTTCTTTTAAATAACAATCATTAAAACATCTCAAAGACTCATACTTTGCACCAAGTAGTTCTTACACAACCCTCTCTCTTCCTTCACTTGTTCAATCCCAAATACCTTCAAATGATAAACTTTCAAGCCTCTTCAAACAGCATCTCAAACTTGTTCTTTGTAATATTTGTCCTTCCCTTGCCAACCCTGGCCTTAGGAGATTGCTCATGTGACACAGATGAGGCCAAAAGGAGTGACTCAAGTGAAATGCTTCACTACAAACTTGGCTCAATTGCTTCTGTGCTTGTTGCTGGGGCTCTTGGGGTGAGTCTCCCATTGCTGAGCAAGAGAATCCCTACTCTTAATCCCAAGAATGACATATTCTTCATGGTTAAGGCCTTTGCTGCAGGGGTGATTCTTGCAACTGGGTTTGTCCACATACTTCCTGATGCTTATGAAAGCTTGACTTCACCTTGCCTCAAGGAAAATCCATGGGGCAAGTTTCCCTTCACAGGATTTGTTGCCATGATTGCCTCAATAGGGACCTTAATGGTGGACTCATTTGCCACAGGGTTCTACCAAAGGCAACATTTTAACCCCTCAAAGCAGGTTCCTGCTGATGAGGAAACTGGAGATGAACATGCTGGTCACATACATGTGCACACTCATGCCACACATGGCCATGCTCATGGATCAGCCGTGGCATCTGGGGATTCAGAAACATCTGAAGTAATTAGGCAGCGGATCATATCACAAGTAAGATCAATTAGTACATGTTTGAAATTGAAAGTAAAGTTCACAAACTTTATAATAACTTGATTGAGTTTTGCAAAGATAACTCTCTTTTCTCATATTTCAAACTACAAGGTTGGAAACAAACTCAATTTACAGCCAAATAGGAACACCAAACATGTCTTAAGTTGTTGATTTGCACCCTATTGTTTTTTATTTATGTTGGATTTGGAGTGTTTTGTGCTAGAAGTATTGTTCAGTTAAAGTTATTGGATTGTGTACCAGGTGTTGGAGATAGGAATTGTGGTCCATTCTGTGATAATTGGAATATCATTGGGAACTGCAGGGACCATTGATACTATAAAGCCTCTCCTGGTGGCTCTATCTTTCCATCAATTTTTTGAGGGGATGGGTCTTGGCGGTTGCATATCTCAGGTATTGCAAGTTGCTTCATATAATTTCATGAATCTTAAATGCTCCTCACAAAATGATTAAGGTCCTATGAATAATATTTTCTTCTTCCTGCTTTATCTTGAGATTAATCACAGAATACTAAAAAATAAATATTTTTAGAAAAAAAAAAACTATTAGTAAAATGGATCATTTCTCAGTTTTTTTGTTTAGTTTGATAGTAGAGGTCTTTCTCATCATTATATTATCAAATCATTCGTGGGGTTTAGGAAAAGAAATACCTAAAGAGGAAGCTGAATTGCTTAACTAATATGAGAGAGTTTTCAAGCAGAAGAGAAAAGTGAGTTAGTTTTGTAAAATGTTGACATGATGACAACATCCTCATATTTTCATCTAACCTTTTTATATAGAAGAAAGAGAGAAAGACCAAACAGTTACAAGTGAATTAAAGACATGCTTTTAATTGATTCTAACATTAAATTATTCACAAAGCTTTAAAGTTGGTTCCTAGGTTCATAAAGTAAAGAAAAATACCACATCTATAGCCTTCTAAGTAATGCTAAATAGAGCTAAATTAACTGTGACAGGCAAAGTTTGAGTCCAAGTCTACAGCAATTATGGCAACCTTTTTCTCCCTAACTACCCCAATTGGTATAGCAATTGGAATGGGGGTATCCAGTGCTTATAAAGAGAATAGCCCTACTGCTTTAACTGTTGAAGGGGTGTTCAATTCTGCTTCTGCTGGGATTTTGATTTACATGGCATTGGTTGATCTTTTAGCAGCAGATTTTATGAACCCAAGATTGCAGAAAAATTTGAAGCTCCAACTAGGGGCAAATATATCCCTTCTTTTAGGATCAGGCTGCATGTCCCTATTGGCCAAATGGGCTTAAAGGTTTTGGTTTTGATTAATTACTTTCAATTCCTCAGCTAATTATAGAGCTATTTCCTTTCTCTCTAAATATATGTTCCTTTAATATTAGTACTTTTTCTTTTCATTTTTCTCTTTTAACAGTGTGGAACACCAAAATATGGACCACAAGTGAAGTTAGAAATAGAGAAGTGTTGTTTATAATCTTTACGGAGCTTTTATATTGGAAATACAAAGTATTGAATGCTTTCCGTATCCTTTAATGATTGATGACGAACAACCAAAAGCATGTAATATCTATTAAGTATTCAAAGGTATTTTTACATAGTGAAAATGACATTTGTGGCTCAGTAATATATACGGAAATTTTTTTCATAAAGACTTTTAGAAAAATAAAATGAGAAAAAAATAAAATATTTTTTATAACTTAACATTTATTTATTTATAATATAATTTATTAAAGTTTTTATTTTCTAATTTATACATAAACTAATTTTAATTCATGAAAAAATTATTTTATTTTCTTATTTTTTTCTCTTCTAACAATTCTTTGATTTGTTCATACAGAAAAAACCATGGTTGAACAGCTTATCTTATTATAACTATTATTATAAGTAAGTTATTCTTGTCTCTCTATTTTCTTTTGTAAAAGGCAAGATTAAAGAGTTTCTCTATTTCTTATATATTGAAATTATTTTATTATTAAAAATAGAATAACTTATAGAATTTCAAAAGTTTTTAAAATTCATTTAAGTCAAAAATTATTTTTTAAGTGGTATTAATATAATCAGCTAATAATATAAAATTGTGATTAGAAATATTTTATTAATTAATGTTTTTAAAATATTGATATCATACTACATTATATAATATTATATATATAACTTTTCAAAATTTAGCCACTTATTTATTTTTTATAGGAATTAAAATGTGTATAAAAATTAAATTTAAGGAGTAATTAACATACAATCCACATGTACAAATATAATAGTAGAAATATATATATATATATATATATATATATATATATATATATATATATATATATATATATATATAACTTCAACTACATTAGAGGACGGATTAGTGAAATATTCAAGATTTAGAAACTAGATAAAAAAACAAAACCTTGACATTCATACTACCAATTTATAAAATAATTCAACTTACAACAGTAAGACACTATTTTTCCTAAACTATTGTTACAATTATATACTTCGGTAAGTTTGTTCACACTTAAAATAATAATTTTGAAACAGAGTAATTTTTAAAAAATTAAGATAATAAGATCTATAAACAATTAAAGAAATTTTTATGTTAAAAATAAATATATTACAGAAACAACTAACAAACGAAAATTAATGTATTTTATTAAAAAGCGTTTTAAAAAACACAAATAAACCGGTCTTTTATTCATAAAACTGGATCCAAATTTGTGAACAGGAAACAACAAAGATTAATCCATGTGAACATGTAAACTATCTTAATTCTTGTATCTCTCGATTGATCCTAATAGGTTAGATACAATAAATTTGTACTAATTAGAAAAATTATTATAAATAAACGATATTGACGTGGAATAAAAGCAATAAGAATGATTGCGTAGATTGTAGTGGTTGGTCAGAAGTCAACCACTGAGCAGAAGAAGCTCTCATAAGCACCCCTCATTCAAATCTTTTTTCTAAAAAGATCTCAATATGCCTCAACTCAAAAGATACCTAAGCCAATTGCAATAGATTAATGGGATAGTAACCGAAAATGTGCAAGACATGCATGTAAAAATGGTTTATGTCCCTGTTGAGCCACTTTCCTGCAAAATTGATCACAGGCTTAATCCATGATTTGACCATGGAATTTGGCATGTGGTTATTCTTGGCCATCTTGTTTGGTGTAGGAAACTGTTTAATGCAAAAGGGCCATAGGTTGTTCCATTTGAGGCTTTGGTTGAGGGTCAAAAACTTGGTCTGATTATGCTTATGTTATTAGAGGTCTTTATAAAAGTACTTGACTGCAGTTTTGGTCCCTGCAATTGGAATATCTTAGGGAGGCATCTATCTAGGAGAATAGCATGCTGTCTCTGAACTCTGATCTCGCAACCATGCAATCCCATCCATTCAAAACTGAATGTGCAGCACTTTTGATAGACGTGCATTTTTTTGATGTATGGCAACCCAAATAATAATAAATAATAATAGTAATAATAATAATAATAATAGAAATAATAGTAATATACCAAATTGGAGATAGATAAAATATTGAAGAATTTTATTAATGAATCACATCATGTTTAGTTTAAAAAATGAATTCTATCGTATCAATCTCATACATATTATTATGTAATACATATTAGTGTGTCGTTAGTCTGAAAAAGATAATTTGTTCATGAGACGTAGATACTATGCATTTACTCTTGTTGAAAGAGACCGTGTAATCACTGTCATACATATCAAGTGTTTGTTTAACTTAACTATAACAATCATTTTTGCAACAGGTTATATCAGTGTCTCTTGCGTGAGTCTATACTAGACATGACATCTCTTCATTGTTGTTGCATGATCTTGTTTGAGCTTTTCATTTTCTAAAACTAAAGCTTTAAATTTTTGTTTTAATTTCAAATACCACTATGAGAACTGGTTGTAGCTAGTAAAAATATCTTCATAAGACATACCATTTTAATCATCTTCATCAAACAAAGAGTATGATGAGTTCGATGAGGTTTCAAAAGAAGAGTTAGGGTTAAAGATTACCTCCATCCTCTATGTCTACCATCAGACACAGATTTGCATATTCTATGTCTAACTCTGAGTCAGAATCTTCCCATGTTACCATTAGACTCTTCTTCTTGAATCTAGGCTTTTATTTTAACTTGAGGCTAGTCAGTCTTTATGTGGCTTGGTCTTCTACATTCATAGCAAATGATCTTAGGATTGTCTTCATCCTTCTTTTTCTTAATAAAGCTCTCATTTCTTCTGTTCGCAAACCTCCTACTGGCTTAGCCTTTTCGTTTAAGCATCTTATGTAAACCTTAATCATTTAGAAGGATCTTAATCAACTCACTAGGTGTTGGAGAAGAGAAACTTCATGGAAATACAAGAATAATTGGCACAAGCAAGAAGAACCATGGATAACCCATTTGTGTTGTATGAGTTTTAAAGTAAAAATATATAAACAAGTAAAGAAAATTAATGCAAAAATGGATTGAGATAAGGGAAGCACTAAGAACATGTCACCTCTAATCCAAGAACTAGAGGATAAGTGTAAGGAGATTCACCACTTGAAAAAGCTTCTCAAGATAAAAACTTAAAAAAGAGTAGAGAAATCTCACATTCTAAAAAGCTCACAAAGGAGAATTTTGTTCATTCTTCAAGGTGTGTTTTACAAATGAAAGAAACTTCTATTAATAATGGAGAAGCTTATCCTAAAGGAGAAGAATGGACAAGAAAATGAAGTTAAATTTGTAAGGACAACTAGTTGTAAAAGGGGGGTTCAATGGAGTTTATGACAAATAAAGCAGACGTCTAACATACCATCTCACACACCAAGATATAACAAATTGCGAAGTAAAACAACTAGCACGAGCATGGACAAAAACAACACACAAGAAATTGTACCGGTTCACCCACAATCGAGCTATGTCTAGTCCTTTTATGCCAACTGCTTAATAAATTCCACTATTTGAAGACACTTGATTACACTAAGTTCACCAACCTTTCCAAGTTATCCAAGTATAACAACCTCTTCAGGTTATCCTTCTCAATCTCCCCCTTAAAAGAAACAAGAAAACACTCTCAAAGAGGGCACAAATAAATCTCACAAAGGTATAAACTTCACAAAGTGTACACAACCCAATGATACATGCTCAAAATAACATAGTGTAGACTATAAGACTTTAAGCACTTTCTCCTAAATAACACCTGCATATTCTTCGTGTATTGGTCTTGTTGTATTTGTATGTGTGTTGATCTTCATCCTTGATCTCTTTATACAGCTCCTTGAGAAAAGATCGTTGAAGAGTTTATCAATAAGGTCTTGATCTTTTGTAAAAACTCTTTTAAGGTAGACTCTCAATATGGAAGATTTTGATATTTCCTTTAAGAGCTTTTCTTCATATAAACCTATAGGGTTTATTATCATCAAAACTTAAACACTTGCATAGTCTAGTATTAGATTGTTTAGTGGGGTGTTGATTGTCTAAGTCTCGACAAACCTTGCTAATCAAGAGTTAACTTCACATGATTACAACATCTTGACCCCATAAAATTAAAGAGTATACATGTGTAGTTCCTTGAAATTAGGGAGATGTAATAATTACATGTGAAAAGTAATGATGATCTTGAGGAAGCCCATATGGCACGAAGGAGTTCCATTGGACACAAAAGACTTTTGAAAGCTTGAAAAGTCAAGTGGAAGAGTCTAACATAACCCATGTGATATAAAAGTAACATGTGATAGTTTAGAAGCTCCAAAACACATTCCTAACGCATAAATTTCGTCCAAAGTTTCCTCAAGTGTTAACCATCAAGTTTTAACCTCTCTCAAGTTTCCCTAAAAAGATAAGAACTACTCATGAGCAATCCTTAATTTCAAATGTTAGCATTTTTTATTATGTGCATTAATACTTGTTGTGTTTATTCATAACATGATAATTAATTCTTAGGGTATTAGAAAATATCATTTGTAATCGGGATCTGAATTGAAATACTTAATGAGAGCTTGTGTTTAGGAATAAAGCATGATTCATTTATTGTTTTAAGACCCTTGTGGTGATTGCAAGTTTTATTTATATGATTGATCAAGAAATTGAAGGTTAATAGATAAGCTTAAGCTCATTCATCTAAGAAATTAAGGTTTTGGTATTATTGCGGGTTGATATTGACATTTGTTTGAAAATAAGATAATTGATTTTATGTATAAAAGTGAGGTCTAATGAAAGTTTAATCCTAGCAATTGCATTCCATATCCTTTCCATTCCTTTTTCACATTCCAAGTGCTCATTAAAAATACAAAAATATATTGTAATTGTTTTAATTTTACTTTCTCATATAAAAATTTAAACTTTGGAATTGTTTGTAGTCTAATTCTGTTATAATTGTATTTAATGTTGTGTATGGCACAAATCCTTTAGGAGACAACGATATATTTATTACTTTTTACATTTACAACTGGTGCACTTCTCATCATAGCAAAAAAAATGTTAACAAGTTTTTGGTGTCGTTGTTAGGGACTTTGTTCCAATATATGGTGATTTTGCATTTATAACTCTTTTAGATTTCATCTTTGTTATTTTTATGTTTCATTCCTTTAACTTTTCATTAATTTCTTCTTTATATATGCAATTATTGAGTTTTGTGTTATAATATTTTATGATATAAGAATCTCTATAATGATCTTAACCCTGTTCTATATGTAATTATTTGGTTGAGTTTTATTATTAATGCTTGTATTGTAGACCTTTGTTGCTAATACATTATCTTAGGGGTTGAATGATATTGGAGATACATTCAGCTTTCGAAACTAAACTCAATCAACCTGATATGTGTTGGGAACAAAGTGCAGTCTTTGGCTTATTGTTCTAGTAAGATAATCTCAATGCAGGGAAAGAATCTCAACAAGTCCAGAAATGGATTGATTATTTTTTTAATCCCTAGGTACCTTAATTAAGGAATTAACTGGGTTGAGCAATAAGAACAAAAGAACAAATTGCGTATGTGAATAGGGAGTGCAGTTTTGTTAAAGTTTTGATTTTTTTAGAGTTTATTATTCTTACTTTCAAATTTTACAAAAAAAAAATATTTGAACTAACTTGTTGTTTTAGTCATTTTTTTATGTGGTACCATTCACCATGATTAGATCATTTGTCAGGCTCAAGACATCAAACAAGTGCTTCTTAGGAGGCAACCCAAAGACTAGCATAAAATAAAGACATACTTCACCGACCAAAGTGTGCCCGGTGGATAAAAAATGAAATTTTGGGCCTTGGGTCTAGACCCATTTGTAGGAGGGGATGAGCCTGCTAAAGATGCAGATACTGATGATGTAGAAGAAGAAGACTATATTTTATTATTATCAGGATATGCTAGAGAATAAACCTTTGTAGGATTTTATTTTATCCTTTAAATTTCATTTTTTTTTTAGTTTTTATTTTACTTTTTAATTTTTTTTTGTTTTTAAAATTGTAATTTTTATTTTTCAGTCTTTGTTATTTAAATTTCAACTTTTATTTTTTTATTTTTTATTTCAAAATTTTTTAAATTTTTAGTTTTTATTTATTTTATTTTTTATTTTAATAATAAATTGTGTAACTTAACTGATGGGACATATATGATGCATTTGGTTGTATGACATAGAGTGAGTTTTGCATATCATTGATGCTAATTTTTTATAAATGAGAATTTATTATGTTGCTCTTTGTTAACAACTGTGAATTAAATGTGTTTTTTCCATTGAGTTTTAAGTTTGTGGTTGCTCTTGTATTTTTGTGATTAAAAGTGTATTCATATTTTATTTTTAATTAATAATGGTAGTATATTATATGACAGCTTGTGGTACCAACAATACCAAGTGAGATTTTGGTTTTCAAAGTTTTGATTCATTGTGTGCTATCATTTTTTACTCATAATTGACTTCGAGTTTCTAAGCAAATTATTCATTTGATGTTTATATGTGATCAAGGGCATTTTTGTTTTTATTTCACTGTAGTTTGAGCCAAATAGTCAACTTTGTTTCCATGAATAAAATTCTTAAGCACCCATTTCAGCTTTAAAATAAATTTTTATTCATCCTTCAACCTTTAATCATTAAAAGTTCTAACATTGATGGTCTCAGTATGAGTTGAGAGAGCAAGGAGATCATTGTCCTTAGTGTGATTTAAGTTTGAGGGAAATTAAAAGTATTACATGGGAGTATAAAGAACATTTCAGATTTCATAAAGGTTATGGGTCAAGTTGTAAACATATAAAAAAATAAGAGAAAAAGAGAAAGAAAAAAATATATATTTCTGTTTGTAAAACAAATAATATGTGGAAAAAAATGATTTTGGTTCAAGTCTGGATTACATATACAAAAGAGTAAAATATGTTGAATTGATGAGTTAATCTAATTGTTCTTTTTGCTTGTAGTGTTTTGATTATCTAGAAAACCTAATTTTCTTCTTAGCCTAGTCACATTACAACCCAATAAAAGTCCTTATTTTGTTGCATGTTTTTGAAATATTTTAGCTCGTGAAATGGAAAGCAAAGTTAAATTATGTGAAATTTGAGGTAGAAGTGAGAAAATAACATGTTGAGACAACAGTGTGCTTGAGCGAAACATTTTTTTCTAGTGAGGAATGTTGTCTTTAGTTGTCCATGAAAACATTCTATCATGATTGTTAGTTTGTATTAAAAAAGTTACATGTATTTCTTCGTTACATTTGCACTGAGAGCACTATAGTTGAATCTTGACTAGGAAACAAATTATTTTTAAGCTTTATTGGAGAGAGCATACATAATTGACATTTGAAGTGGTTGTGTGAACTTGCATCTCGGTTGTTATACCATTATTAAATATTTGTCCATTGGTGCCAAGTTACCTTTTGAGAAGGCTCTAAGTTTGGGAGAATTTGATAACATTATTTTTTATGATATTTTTACACTTATTTTCGTAATGAGTAATGAAATCAACTATTTCTAAGCTTGAAACCTACAAAATCTCATGTTTTTATCTATTTTTATAAATAATTTGTTTCTTGTTATAAATAATTGATTACTTGAGTTTTTAATCAACTTTTACTCTAAATCTCATTAATTTTCTCTAGCAAGCATAAAGTAAAACAACAAAACTGATTTTATATTGCTTTACGCCAAAACCTGGACTACGTCCAATTATCTCTTAAGCAACTGCTTAAGAGTTCAACTAATCAAATCAATAAATTACAAAGAGTTAACAAATCTCTCCAAGTTATATCGAGTAAACAAACATCTCCAGGTTACACAACTTAACAAACCTTTACCAGCTACACGTGTTAACAAACCTCTCTAGGTTACACATTCTTAATCTCCTCTTGAGATTAAAAAATCATAAAATATTAGAACACTTTCAGAGAGAGCACAAATCAAGCTCACAAGGGTATATCTTCACCCAAACTAAAAAATTACAAGGTTTAGCACTCAACTAAAAAGACATTAGAGGCTCAAAAGCTTGATAATATTGTACCACTTATATTTGCAACAAGATTTCTTGTATAGCTTGTATTTCTTGTATTTTCATCTTTAGCATAACCTCTTTATATAACTTCTTGAATATGTCCTTTAAGGCTCGAAAAAAGCTAAGCTTGGATTCTACAATATTTACTAATATCGTATCTTTGTCTTTCTGATTACAAACGCTCATAATGGAACTTTGGATTTCATTTTTTCAAAGCATTCTTTCTTCAAATTTGTTTAAGGAAACAATTCAAAAACATTCTCAATATATGATAGTTGAAATAATTATAAAATAAAATTATGTTACATAATGTGCATTCCACTAATTTAAATAAAATCATGTTATATGAACAATTGATTTATTAGTCGTTTGTTTTGAACCAAAGTTGAAGACGCTTAAATGATCTAATTGCACAAAACACTATTAGAATATTCAGATCACATATGAAACAGATTTTGATCATTTAGTTTGTTTTTGTTATTATCAAAACTCAACATATGATTATTGGTCATCAACATGTCTAGTGGGTTATAGATCATTTAGGTTCTTGATCAAAGTCGTATCCGGTCAAATAATTACAATTAAATGTAGTACTAAGAAGTGACTCCTAGGTCGTCTCCCAAGGACTTAGTTTTCTGTCAAAGGATTAAATACACAAAGAAAGAGGAGTTTCGTGAAATAATCAAAATTAATAAAATAAAAAACCAACAAAACCGAATTAGTTTTCCTTAACCGAATTAAATTACCCTCTTGATTAGATTGCATTCCGCTTATCACAGGATACAGAAATTCATACTCAACTTATTGAACCCTAATTTCAACCCAAATTAATTAACTAAGCGAGAATTAACACAAGTTTTCCTTATGCAAATTAAGCATTCACATACATCATTCATTTCATCCCAACAACTCGTGACTCACTCCATCAAGCATGAACAGAGACACGAATTTCATATTAACTGAAACATTAAGCATGAACTAGTAAAAGCATTAAGCACATAAATAAAATGATGAAGAGTTAAGAGACAAAGAGAGCAAAAATAACACAATAACAACCTCAAAGCTTCATGGCAATTTGAATCAAAAGGATAACCTTATAAATTAGCCTTCCATTAAATTTGAATAAAGCAAACGAAGATTAAATGCAAAATTGAATTAAAATAGAAAACGAAATTGAATTGAAACAAAAACAAAACGTAATTACAGAGAAAAGAAAATAAATACATAACCAGTTTTTCTAGAGAGAGAACGGATTGAATCCCAAGAGAGAATAAAAAATATGTATGCTTCTTTGTTCGCCTCCCTGTAACAAGCGGCTAGACCTAAATAAGTACTCAACACTAAATCTAATGGGCCCAAATTTATTCAATTCTGGTCCAACGAATAAATACTGAAAATAAAAACTAAAAATAAAAACTGATAATGTGGCAGCTTCTCTTCAATTCCAGAATTAATTTTCAAGCCCAATAAAATTCCAAAGTTGTCCTGAAAATAATAAAATTAGCTCAGAAAATCCGAATTAAATAAAATTACGAAATTCTGGTGAATGAAGTCCAAATAGTGAAATTGAGAAAATAATAGACAGTTAAGCATAAATCACTAATCAAAATAAATATAGAAAGACAAGTAAATAAGGAAAAATAATGACTTAAGAGTTCTCAATAAACTATTTATAGGGTCTCAAACCAAGGTCTCAACAAAAGGTTTCCTCACTAAAGAGTGTTAACATCTTACGTGTATGCAATACAAGTACTCGTTTTTAGTTTGCTAGATGAACACAACAATGTTCTTTTTACAAAGTTTTTAAGGTTACAAAAAGAATTAGACAACGCTTTTGGAACTTTTCATTTGATCACGTATCTTTTCTTCTTCTTCGAAAGATAGCTTTATATAGAGCTTGAAAAAAGGAATCGCTATAATCCCTTTCTAATCATTGAGAGCTTTTAAACTCAGTTAGCTTCATCTTTTTTGTCTATTGAGCATGGATGTAGAGGTGCATTAAATATTTTGCATGCAAAATTAAATACCACTTTCCTCTTCAAGCAACATCCCATAGTTAACAGTATTTATCAATGCTAGGTCAAATAGCTTTTTACTCAAAATAAAATAAAAGAAGAGATCGGACAAGGCATATAGTTGGACTAGAGTTGACATAAGCTTGCGCTAGGATGGTTTTTACTTTAAGCAATATCTTAAGTTATCTTGATATAGACTTGTGCTTTGCAAGGATCATCTTGGTAGATAGAAGATGAGGAAATTTCCTCTAACACAATACTAAGTTTAAATAATATTTAGGTACAACTTAAAATTAAATTTTGTGTGCACTTATCGTTTGATGAAAGTTTCACTTATTAGACTAATTAAAAAAAATACAAGGTGTTGTATAGTCTATCAGACAAAGCACTTGCATCTTACATAACCTATTTGTTTTTCATACTTTAATATCTTTTAAATGATTGTGCATGTTTTTTACTTTTGTAATGACAAACATTTAATTAAAACTATAGAATTGTTAAACTTTGCTCTACTAATTGTCAAATCCACAAAACTCCATCATATATAATAATGCAAGTGCATTATATCTCTTTAATAATATCATATAAAATTAACATATGAAACACGTTGAAGTGGATATTCATTTTATAAACTAGAAAGTTACTCATGGACGTCCTTCATGTTCTATCTCACTATTAAATTGCAAACTTTTTTACTAAAAGGTTTCCACACATATTTTTTGATTTTTTTTTTTATCAACTCTCAATTTACGATAACCTTCCGTTTTGAGTCTTGCGGTGTGATAAAATATTTAAATATTTTTAGTAATCTTTTACATTCTTTGTTATATTTATATTAGACTACTTAATATCTTTAGTTAATTAGGAGATCGTTTTACCTATTTTATTGCTTTGAATTACGTTGATGTTCTTGTATTTAATTTACCTTTTGAAATGATAACAATCATATAAAGTTTTCCTTAAATATGCTAAAAAAAATAGGGACGCAATCATATCTTAAAAGAGAGAGAGAGAGAGATTTTAGAAGTTAATCTTTAGGACAAACAAATTTTCAACAAAATGAATTTGAATCTGAAATCTGTTGAAAAACTAGAATATTATAAATTTATTGGAGTTTGAGGGTCAGGAAATTTAGTGTCTTGTTCAAAGAGAATATCAGGAATAACGGAAAGAAAGAGAGATTTACCGTGATATTTAAATAAACCATGGCAACACAATTTATAATATATGTTTTTTTATTTTTACAGTTTGTATATTACTAATAATATATTCTATTTTAGTGATGTATGTTAGGCTATGTTTTAATTTTGGTTTAGAGTAAGATAATCCGATTATATGTTTATTAGGTATGTTGCTTTGTGATGACATAATAATTTTATTAATTTTAATACAAGTCTACGTATAATTTTATATTAGTGTTTTTTACATCCTTGTGGGTATTGCCATCTTATATGAGCAAATTTTTAATTTAATTTTTATATGATGTCCTCCTAAACTTATGTGTGCAGCCACACTCTTATAAATGAATCTCTATTATACTTATATAAGTGCATCTCCCACATTCATACAAGTAAAATTAAACCTTTGTGATATAGCTTTTTAATAACACTTCCCATACCAACATAATTTATATATTAATGCATTTCTAACAATTATAGGAATATAAGCACATCCTATAACGTGAGTGAAAATTATACTTACAATTTTCTATTTATTTTTCAAATGGTAAAAAAATCTAAAGTTTTTCATTAATTTAATATTAGCAATAACTCATTACATTAAAAAGTTGATTTTTGAATTTAAATTTACACAAATTGATTTAAAATTAAAATAAAAACCTCCAGAAATTTAAAATTAAATACTATTTCATGAATTCAATATTAGCGTATGAATAAGTTGAAGGTCACACAAAAGGTTAATATTTTGATAACCATGAGATAGATATATTTTTCCTCTTATATTATATTTGGACATGTTTAATAAAATAGAAGTGGCTCTCTCGCTAACAATATTTTCAATTGGTAATTTTTTTTTTCTAAACTATGTTGTATATTCATGGGTTTGATGTAAACCAATTTGATACGAAAATAGTTCTTAAAGAGTTTATTCTGGGAGTACTAACATATAAGTAGGCCAATATGTTAATCATGCCATTTTTATAGTAAATTAAAAAAGATATCATTAATAATAAATTCCACCTGTGTACTGTACATTGATGAAGAAATGGGGTACAAAATAAAATTTTGTTCTGATAACAAAATAAAACATTATGCATCTTTAAATTCTTTTTATCTAATACGCTCTCAGAAAATAACAGAAATTGACATGAGAGGAAGAACTTAGCTCTTCAGTCTAGAACAAAATGTTCTGATTCTTCCAATTTGATGATCAGAAGCATCAATAATTCATTGAAGAATTGAAAAAAAAAAGAGTAAACAAGATAAATGAACCAAAGTATCCAACCCTCCCCATTCACATCACATAGAAAGAAGAACACAGGTAATGTCAGGCATCTAAATGCTAAGTTATGTATCTAACAACTATGAACATGCTTGATGGCTGAAGCAAAGAAAGATGCCAATTAATATTTGTGAAAGTTACTTAGAGAAAACCTCTTTGTTTAAGAACCATTCAGTATTTTTATTTTCTATTGAAAATTATAAAAATATATATATTACTTCATCTTTACTAGAAAATCTTTACAAAAAAGTGAAAAGCAACTAATATTTTATTGTTATACTTATATTAAGAATTTACTTCTGACCAAGATGTTTGATTAGTTATTTCATTCGAACAAAAATTAAGCCGTTGTTTTAACTAGGTTCATTTCTTTCTTTAAAATATAAATTCACCTATTTTTTTAGTAATCACAATTTGAAATAAATTCAATTGGGCTCTTTCAAATTTAAAAGAAAAAAAAAATAGTTTCTCAAATTCAAAAACACAAGCTTCTAATTTCTAACCACTAAATTTGTGAAATTAAATTTATTCTTTCAAAATCGTTTTTAAACAATAATTTTAAATTATTAAGGTAGTATTTTTTTTTACTGTTGAAAGACTAAATTATTGTTATTTTTTATTTAGAGAGAATAAAATGCATATTTATCTCAAATTTCAGGTCTCGGAAACATAATTAAACCTAAAATGGAGGTTAAATTTGTAAAACTATTATATTTTTGTGACTGAAGAGGAAAGTTTCACAAACCAAAATCCAGTATGAAGAAGAATCACAGATGACATTCAGATTCCAAACACGACACTTTTAATTAAACAAAACTCTTTCCTCCCATTTACTCTTGCAAAAACATTGATTCATCTAATGTTACACTAAGTTTTCAAAATCCTGATTATAAAGGTGATCAAATCATATTAGTCCTACTCATACGTCACATCACCAATCTTTCTTTTTTTCTACTAGAGACAATTTTTCTCACCCTTTCCTTAAAAAGATGACCCTGAGATTTTAGGCTCTTAACTTGAGACATTGACAATGCAATCCCAGTACATGGTAGCCTAAAGCACACTTTCTCAAAAGCATCTTAACTAGTATATAGAGAGGGAATACCACACCAAAAGAACCATCACTTCCATTTCCGGTTTTGCAAATTTGGATGCACTTTACAAAGAAATGTTACAACCAAAGTTTTGAAAACAGTACATGATTACAATTTTTGTCACAACATTCACAGTGATTGGTTTTGTTTGAAGTTTTGAATTCACGTTTCAAATATGAAAATAAAATAATTTCATAATTCAAATTCAACTATAATTGTAATTACATGTCTATAAATTTTCGCAATATAAGAAATTGTGACCATGGATGTTATCTCAAACCTTGGTTAAATTATAAATACATATGCTGCCTCTAGGCATAAACTTCAAGGTTATTCATCTAAATAAACTTTTTTTTTTCCTTCATTATTATTACCCTTTTCTTTTCCTTCTCTGTTTGAACTATTTTATGCTTGAATGCCAAATGGGATGTAGCTAATGCCTTCTTGCTTATTGTTATTGACTGACGAACCTCTTCCTCACGCCACAGCAAGGGAAGTGGCAGTGTTTGCATTTGCATGAGAGCTTTGAGTAGAAAGCAAGCAAAAGAAAAAGGGTTTATAAAACCAAACTTGTATCTTTTCCAATGAGGAAGTAAGCATATATACCACCATGAAATGCACTTATAAAAACTCCCTGAAAAGGACATTGTTGAGCCGGTGAACCAATTCCCATAAAATACTCACATTTGTGACACCTTTTCTGCACTTTTGCCATGCCTTCATCCTCACATCTCAACCAAGGATCACTGTTCATCAAAGTTCTGTCACCCAAAGAATCAATCTTTATCCCAAACAGAACCCCCTTCTCTACTCTTCCTTTACTCTGCCCAATTCTTGGGGCTCTCCAAGGCCCTGTATTTATATAAAAACCCCACATTGTTCCACCTTTGAGTCTTTCAGTGCGCTGGAATTGCAGTGCAACAGTGGAGCCATTATCAGAAGCCTCCTTCTTTACATCTTGAGGCATTGCAGTTACCAAAATTGCAAGTGGGGTCATGGTCATGGAAACAAGAAGAGTAAGAAAGAGTGTTATGATGCTTCTCTTCTACCTCACTTTGTCTGCCATTTCTCTCACTCAATGTGGTAAGCCTCATTCACCTCAATAGCTTTCATCCCACTTGTTTTTCTATCTTTCTTTCCAATTTTTCTAAGTTAAACAATGTACCATCTTTATCATCCCAATTATTCCAAAATTTTAAATTAATTTCTAGATATAATTAACCATGAGATTGTGTAAAGCCATTTGCTTGTTAGAATCCATTTACATTGTAATGAGTCACAACTCATGATCAAGCATTATAATACCATTGTAATGAGTCACAAATATTGAATGGCAACAAGTTAATGGCTCAAAAGCCAATTTATTTCCCTTTACAGATGCAGATAGATCAATAATGAGGCTATTGAGAGGCCCTAAGGATAAAAGAAATTCAACCAACAAAAACCCAAAGAAGTTGAAAACAGTTAAGCATTTAGATGAGAATCCAACCATTTTCTCATCAAATGTAGAACCCTATAGTCTTAGCTCCCCATTCTCTTTGCCCCCTTATGAGTCACTGGCTCCAATCCCACTGCCAGAAAACAGCCCTCCATTTTGTGTGTTCCCACCACCAGGTACTCCTTCCACCACCATGCCCACCCCCACAGGCTTTCAACCCACAACACCATCACCACCTGACTTTTACACCTCTCCAGTTCTCCCATCCCAAAACCCACCTCCAAACCCCCTAATCATAACACCAGGCCCACCAGATTCTTTCCCCACACCCACCCCAGATTTTGTTCCAGGCCCACCCACTATCACCCCGGGCTCGCCTGAGCCCGTGCTCAATCCTCCCATCATTATCCCAAGCCCACCTGACTTCTCAATGGGCCCACCCTACTTTGAGCCTAGCCCACCCTACTTTGAGCCCACCCCACCTTTCACAATCCCTTCCCCTACAGGTGGCATTACCCCAGGCCCACCAACCACAATAATCCCTTCCCCCACAGAAGGCACTCTCCCAAGCCCACCAAGCACTGTGCCATCCCCCACTGCAGGCTCTATCCCTAGCCCAACTGTGTTTCAGCCACCTGTGGTGTTCCCTCCACCAAGTGTGCCACCACCTCCCAACTATGCCCCAAGAACCACCTTGTGGTGTGTGGCTAAGCCCTCAGTCCCAGACCCAATCATCCAAGAGGCCATGAACTATGCTTGCTGGTCAGGAGCAGATTGCACCTCAATCCAGCCCAATGGGCCCTGCTATCAGCCCAATACTGTATATGCACATGCTTCATATGCTTTCAATAGTTATTGGCAAAGGACAAAAGGTGCTGGAGGCAATTGCGAGTTTGGAGGGACAGCCATGCTAGTTGCAGTTGACCCTAGTGAGTCCCAACATCATAGAACACTTTTGTTTCCTAAATTTCATTAAATAAATGTTCACTATGTTTCTTAGTCTCTCCAAAAAACAAGATTTTGGCCCTTTTAAATTCTAATATTCTTATGCATTTATTTACAATTACACTAATTTTCTTAAAATTTAAAAATCATTTCTCTCAAACATCAAAAAAGTGGACCATAATTAACCTTATTACTATCAGTAATGCTACTTTTTTTTTTTTTTTCTTCTGGAC
>Ga0209489_100937_pt1 | contig 58581 bp, 39 predicted proteins | sample SiratrowhiteBW_FD_187527 | JGI IMG/M metagenome (GOLD analysis project Ga0209489, IMG submission 187527) | Root nodule microbial communities of legume samples collected from California, USA - Siratro white BW (SPAdes) (version 2) | ecosystem: Host-associated > Plants > Roots > Nodule | place... | reverse complement strand
TGCTGTCCTTAGCCATATCTAGCGCAATTGGGATCTAAAACGCACATGGCCACAGACTCAACTACTGAATAATTAGATATGGAAATGATAGTAGCAAAGTCTATCAAAGTGAAAATGAACAACCTTGGTAGCAAGTAGAAACGGGGGCCATTGTATAAGGTCCAACTGAGTATCAGCCCAATATGGTACTAGCAAAAGGTCCATTTCCCTGAAAAATATAACCACCTCAACACATACGATGTTGAAAAAGTACAGCACCCCATTGATCGATTGATTGATCAAGAGATAAATTAGATCAAGAACCACAAACACATGAACTATCCCTCACATTACCTATCACTAATAAGATCTTCGTCCCTGAAACTAGTAATTATTTGGTTCCACAGTTTATCAAACCTTGCAGCCTCCTTCCTCTTGTCAGATACGATCTGCATCAATCGACCAAAGTATTGTAATCCAAAGTTATATATGCTCATTTAAACAGCAAGTTAAATTAAGTGATGATAAAAATGAAACAACTAACATTGGGAAATCTGCGGGACAAAGTGGCAATTAATCCTTTTTTCTTCGGTTCTTTTGGAATCAAACTGGCATTGAAGGCACCAGGCAGTGATTCAAAACGAGACCTCAGCAGTCCTAGTTTCCGTATCTGATATCAGAATAGTGATGCACAATAATTATTACTTAAAAGAAATAGATAGTATATTCAAGCACCAGGCAATGATTCAAAATGAAACCTTATATCTGACTCAGGATACAGGATAAGCAGTAATGCACAATAATTATTAATTAAGAAATCGATATTATATTCAAGAACCAGTGCTCTGTGCTTAAAAAGCCTACAACTACTGGATAGTTGTAGCTCTGTAAGTTAATCAAAACGAAAGGTCCAAACCCATAATTAGGAGTCTAAAGTCAACTGACTTAGTTAAGAGCAACCAAAACTTAGTTGGTAGTCATTCAGATCCAGCCATTTCCAGATATACATAATGGAGCAACAATACCTCCAAGATAGATTTCCCACCAAAGCATATAAAAAGAGACAAAACAATGAATTAACATGAAAAATTAATTATCCAAAATAAATCAAAATCTAAGTGACAATAGGAGTGTGGAATATACTAACCTCCCCAAGCCGACGAAAGACACCATCAATACCACCAAATAATGATGAGAATATGGCATACCAAATTTGGGTATCCATGAAGTATACCTGACAAAAAAGAAATTATACAATTATACTACTGATCTTTGAAATAGGATATAAATGAAGTGCATCATAAAACCCTACCAGGATAATCGGAGACCAAAGTGCAATTACAACACCAATATTGTTCCTTGCTGCAAGACACAAATAACTTGCAAAATTTGTCTAAGAAAACGAACTAAACTGAAAGTAGAAACATTAAAGCTTACTAACCATGAGGAAAGAATTCATGCCACTGTAAAGTTGTGATTTTTGCACTCATTATAGCTTTTGTCGGTCCCACAAGAGGTTTTATCTATGGAAAGAAGGAAGAAGGTTAAAACATGTAAAAGCAATTGATGAAAGAAGAAATCCATTAAGATAAAAAAAAAAAAAAAAAAAAAAAAAAAAAAAAAACAATAAAAAAAAAAAAAAAAAAAAAAAAACAAAGATCTGAAGCTGGAGGATAAGAGAACCTCTTAAACAATAAAAGAAAAGAAAAATCATTAATATCCCATAGATATAATGTAAAGGTATTTCCCCGTGATGATGCAACACAGAGTAAGAACAAGTAAAATTCATTGATTATTACAGAAGATGCAGCTAAAAACCCAAGTAAACATCATTCACAAAAACAAAAAAATTAGAATTTAATAATTGTTGTAACAACGAGACCAAGGGTTTCAAGTAAGAACCCCAAAAGAATTGAATATATTTCATAACCATCATTGTGTGCAATTGTGGAGCTGAATATGCAAATTCAAAAGACTAACAGCGACAACTGAAAGAAACGATAGCTTATACTAAGATAAAAACATGAAAACACATCACCTCAATATGGTAACTGAAAGCCAACTTTGGAATTATGAGAAGCACCCAAAACAGTGTGTACCTGACATTAAAAACGTTGACAAAATAATTTCAGATGCTAGGCATATTGAACTTGTACCATTCACACATGACACACTATTCAGCTTAAACTTCTTACTTGAAAAGGGCATATGCGCTCTCGTGCATTCCCGTACCAACATACAAACGAGGCTGACAATTATGAAGCATCAGAAACACCAAATTATTACACTATTAATATCCCAGCAGTAATTACAATAATTCTTAGAAACAGTAAAATATAGTAAAAAAGGAATGGATTATGGCCTACCTGTGACCACCATAACATTAGCCTCACAACTCTATAGTTTGACATCTCGAGAAAACGACGAACAAAAGGGAACAGAAATAATATTGCAGCAAGCATATTCGGTGACAGGTAAACCACAACAGCCAAAGTAAACGATGAAGGAGCACGAGCATATGTAACTGACAGAACAATAATCCATGCAATAGCTGAAAGAACTTTTAGAATGTATCTTAACTTCACCAGCAGCGGCATTCTCCATTGTGCTTTCCAACTTAGGAACACATCAGTAACAGCTGCCCAAGTGCGGGTGAAAAGACTAATTAACATGAGTAACACCACTTTATGAAATAACTAAACATGCCTGCTCACTCCTATTCACACTACATGTTATTTAAATTGCTCAGCCAAGGAAACAAGGTATGCTAATAGCTTCCCACTATGAATTTTGGTCTGGCATCTTGAACACTACCTTCAATTAGCCACAGTACTAAAACAAATAGGTCATTTATTTAACAAAGAAATGTTGAAACTACAACTGAAGTAAATGAATATACCTATCACACTTGAGAAGTTACACAGGAACGGGATATTAAGTGACAAAGATCAAAATCTAAAAAAAGACAGCACATAATGAATGTAGGGAATGATGGACCATTTCAAAGTCAAAGCGCCCGTTTGGCTACCACAAAAAATCAATTCCTCTTACAGCGATACAACCAATATGAAAAAAAAAATGGAGATTAATTTTGGCACCACTAATAAGGTAAGCAGCAATACCATAATTGGAAATTGAATGTAAAAGCAAATAATTGACTTTTGCCTACCTTGCCCAAAATTCAATATCGCTGCTGTTATAAACACACTCAACACCTTCTTGAACACGTCACCATTAAAGATCACACTTCCATTCCAAGCAACAATGATCATAGCCTAATAAAAAATTAACCATTTTCAGACTCTATTCTGCAAAGCATTTAAGGGAAAAAAAAAATAACCGGCAAGGAGAGTAACAAAATGCAAAAGATATTTACAACCTGTAAACACAGAATGAAAAAACTCCACATTCGGTCAAAACTTCTGAAAATATGCCAAAATGATCTTATCTCAACAAAATTCACTTTCCCGACCCATCTGTTTCTGCTAGGTGGCTTGTCATCCTGTACATTAAGTTACAGCTAGACTTAAGATACTGCATTAAATATAATATATAACTACAAACATTCAAAACAAAGCAAATGCATAATTTCGTTTATTCATTAGGGAAAAAAAATGTCCTGTGGACAACCATATCATTGAATAAATTATCATTTCCTATCCAAAGAAAAGCTACAAGGAAATTTATTTATGAATTTTATGTTCTGACACCTACATTACATATGAGCATCAAAAGAAAGTCAATCTTACAAGGGAGAATATTGTGAAAGAGAACCTTATATAATCAGTATAGAGTTTAAAGTTAAAATATAGTTAATGTACATGTTTCCATAATTTACTCTTTCATGATATAAATGTGATAATTGAGTTCTTATTGAAGCCTGCCATGCATATTTCCTCTTCCATAAATGTGGATGGCAAAACAAAGCAACGGTAATATGGTAATATATTTAAGAATGCCATCGATTAAAACAAATTTGTGGAACCAAATTAAGCAAATATGAATTCTTTGAGGACAAAAATGGTAGATTATCTAAAGAACAATGTCACATTAAGTGCAAAAATTTGGAGCCCCAAAGCCTCATGCCTACCAATTGTCTAATAAGCATTAACAACAAAGGCTCTACAATTGGAATCACGACGAGCGGTGATATAAAAAATAGAATGGATTTAAAGTTTAAGAGTGAGTTAAGTATCGGAAAGGTATAATCACTTCACAAAATTCATCCTAATGAATATAACATTTTAGAATGTTTATTTTTCTCAATAAGAAAACAAAAATATAAATAAAAATAAATAAAATATTTTTATTTTAGGACCGACAATGATTATTACATAAGTCTTCACGTAGTTTTGGAATAAAAAATTATTTATTGTAGTATTTGATATTTTTTATTTTAAAAATTTTATATTAAAAGATTTGGTAATTTGAAAATTTGATATTTTAAAAAAATTTATAATTAAGTATAGATAGGTGCAAAACCACAGTGTTCAATAATCAAAAGTGAATAAAAGTATTTTAAAGATTTGTGACGCATGCTGTAATTTAAATATCTAAATCAAATAATAATTTTTTTTAAATTAAAATCTACGTTTGATCATTTGAATATTTAATATTATTTTTAAAATAAAATACAAGAAAAATATTTGTATTTAATTATTAATATATTTTTTAAAGAATGAGCATAAGCCTAAAAAAAACACGAGTGAAAAATAAAATTTAAAAATAAAAAGAACCTAAAAGACTTTGGTGCCGTTATAAAGATAGGGGGTGTTAAAGGCAGTCTGTCCCTATTTTTTTTATTTAAAACAGGAGTGCAACTATGAAGATTGGAGTGTCCGCAGCAATAAGGAAGGGTCAAATCTTCTAGAGAGATGTGGTGCAGATATAACATATAGCGGTGTTAAAAGCAATGTGATGGTCCCAAAATCGAATGGACCCAACACTAACCCTAATGTCATTTTCGTCGTAGAGCTTCTTTCTGCACCTGCATGATCTCGTCTTGCACCTCACAATTCCAAAATTGACTTTCAGAAAAAACGATGCAAATGCCCTTAATTTCATTGAAATAGGATTGAAGGAGATTTGGCCATGGGTGCTGAAAGTGTTGAAAAGCTTGAAGGTTACGGAGTTGCCGGGTTGCGGCGGTTGAAAGCAAGTAGTTATATATATATATATAGGAGTAATACCAAAAAAGTAAACAAACTCTTTGTAAATAGAATTGAAATCTATTACGAAAAAATTAAGCATAAGGTAAGGAGGAATATTTGGCAAATTCAAACCTTATTTTCTTTACTTAAATTAGTCAATTTAAAGACAATTATTCCTAAAATATATTATAATACAAATTTACAAACACTTATCAACACACATGACTTTATAGCATATTTAATATTCAATAAAACAGAAAAACTATCCACATATCTTCAACAACTATTTTAAAAAATATCTATAATCAAGGGTCTTTCTAACATAGAATTCTATCATTATTGATTTTAATCCAACTATTTTTTTTTTTAAAATACAGGAAACCTATTTATATATATATATATATTCGATTTATATTTATATATTATTATATGTTATACATTTGTCTCTAATATATAATTATGTATTAATTTTTTCTACATTTTCAAATATTAGAGTGCATTATATGTCAATATATATTATATATGATTCACTGGAAAAGCAGCTGCAGCCGCAATCATAGTATAAGACACGTTTGCCTCTCACACCTCTTCACCAGGATAGCTCCGTAATTGACTACGATAACATATAATAATAAAATAGTAGAAACAACGCCAACTTTCTTTTCCACTATGTCCATGCATAGACAATCAATATTACTTGTCACAATCTTATTATATATTCCTGATTCAAATTAAAGATTTAATATTATTTTGCCAACAGTCAATGTGTATCCTGTGATGAATCATAGATGAATTTAAATATTGAAAAGCATGGATGGTCTCTGATAAATGTTACACGATTCAGCAATTCATTATTTCTTAAATACTTAGATAAACTTAAATTTATATCCTATTCCACTTCTCTTTCTCAGAAAATTCTTATTTTGTCTCTAAAGATGACGATAAGTATCTAAACGGATCTAGAGCCATATAAAAAATCAAAGAGAATGATAAAATCAGAAGCCTTGCAGCTATTTTCAATGAACAGGAAAGTTAATGATTATACAAAGTATTCTCCTTTTATAAAACTGAGAGAAAAGTAAATGATTATAGTTAACATGCACAGAGAAAATTAGAAATTAATATTCAATACTTACATTTTCAGAAGGCAGGCAAAAGAAATCAGCATCAGTACGCATTGGCCAAGATAACTCAAAACAATCATTAGACCTACAAGTATGCTGTTAAAAATTAAATCATTGACAATTAGAACAGCTACTACAGAGAAAAATTAAAGCATTAACCATACATACCAGAAATATTCATTTAAATCATCATAGTTCCTCCACTGCGAATGCTTTGACCTTCCCTTTTTGCTGCGTGCAGCTTCCTGAGCAAGGAAATATCAATTTATTCATCAACGTGAAAAATGAATGAAAATAAGTTTATATGGATGTGACAGCCGCAAAGAAAACAGGGAAGAAGGATAAGCAGACTGTAACCAATGCAAGAAAAACCTTAGCAATCACGTTGTAGATAGGAGTGACTACTTTCCTTAAAAAAGCTTCTTCTTCACCTCCATAAGCTGGCTTCACATTCTCTCCACTCCTCGGATTGACAAGACCAGAAAGCATACCATACAATTCATAAGCCATCTAAAGAAATCATATTGAAAAAAAACCAGTTCATGTCAATATTCATAAAAAGTAGCAACTTCCATTAAAACCAACAAGGCAAAGGTGACAATGCCAGCAAATGCCAAAACAATAGGAAGAATATACACACACGTGCACACTGCCTCCTAAACAGTCATGAAAATAAGATTATGCAAACACCCAGAAAAAAAAAATAACAAAATCACATGACAAAATTCATATTATATTATAATAAGTACACGTTTCAATGCAAAGAGTCACATACAGATATTACATATAATGAACTATTCCCAACCAGGATGCAAGAATACAGATCCCAATTATATAGCGAAACATCAAACAAAAGGTTAACACATGTAACCCAACAAAATTATTCATGGACTCCATACAACTTAAAATTATTAATTTTAGACATTCCTTTGACGTAAAATAAACACGGACATGCAACCCTGACAATTTAATGCAGTGAAAAACAAACTAGTAGCACTATTGATCATTATCAATTTAATTTTAGCTGACTGTGGTTTACAGAGTGTCATTCCCATTGGGCTCACATCACTATAATTTGAACTACCTATCTTGAAAAACGAAAAATATGATAGCTAGTTATCTTAGACAACAGCACAAGGTAGACAACCCCCAAAATATTATACTAAACATTGACCTCTAAAGATTATGATGCATGATGCCATTGTGAACAGAATAGAGACCAAAATAAACAAGTTACGCTATGATACATAAACACAATGTCAGAGAGTGACCAGAAACAAAACACAAGTCATCAGAATATATTTGGTAATTTTGTTCCTAAGTGAAATCTAAAGAAACAAGAGCATGCACACACACATATTTGCAGGGACCAGTATGCTTGATAATGAATTCACACTTCATTGTATATACAAATTCGCTTTTCATTGCAAATGCATCAAAACATCCCTAAAAGTACAAACATGAGGGAACAACAAAAACAACTCAAACATGCAGGGAAAAATAGATAATCATTACAAATTATTCAAGTTAGAAAGCATACATGGTGATATATGTAACAAAGGCATTCTGGCATGAATCGTAGGTTGGCAGCTTCGCCCCATATTAGAAGATACAGACCCGTAAGTAGTAGTTTGCGCTGCTTTACTTCTTGCTCTATGGTAGGTATCCTGTCAAATGCATCCACAAGAGATGTTACAAGGAGGACTTAAAAATACATATATTTTCATTGCAGACGAGCAAAGCTGAGAGCTGTTAGTCAGCAAGACACTGTATAACATTTATCATTCAACATAAGGCAAAAATACTCACCAAAGTTTACTTTTCCGACCCAAATAATTGCACCATTTTTTGTAATTCTTGAAAAGTTTCTTCATCACTTCTGTCAGAACACGCTCATCCAACTAATCAAAGAAAGTAAACAAGTGACAAGAAGATAGAATACAAATTACAGTATTATATTTATACAAATGAAAAGTAGGTAAAAAATTATTACATGGTGGTTGTTTTATTTTCTTAATTCAATTTTGCTAGATATGTTTTCACTAACAATTGCAAAAAATATCACCTTATTTTCCCTTTGTTGGCTCTAATCAAGGATTTCCAAAGGGGGAACTGAAAGCAACAAAATTTAGGGCCTTTTTCCCGTTTTCGCAAATAACTACAAAAATGTTACCTTGTTTCCTGTTTTCAAATATTTGTACAAGATATGGAGGAAACAAAATAAAATAAATAGGGAATGTGTTTTTCACCATTTACAGTACAAATCTTCAAGAGCAAGAACCCAAAGTAAAATAAGGTTCCTTTTTTGTATATAAGTTGAAAACAATAAGTGAAAACAAAATAATTCTCTAATTTCTCAAACTCAACAGCTCCTTAGTTTTCACCATTTCCTTCCCGGTATCATAGAAACAAGAAACAATGAAAAACTATGCATCAGTTTAATTTAAAACTGACCTCTCGTTGCTGATTACAATGTGGAATTAATCTTATGTGAACATTAGCAAGCAGTAAGATCAAGTGCTCTCTCTGATTCTTAACATTGTGTTTCTGCAGTATGTAAAAAACTATATATTAAAACCAAGAGTAGGCAGACAAGCTCAATTAAACATAGTATTTAAGATGTCAACTTTTTGTTTTAAAAATAAAAAATATAACATTAAAATAGACAAATAACCTCAGTTTTTGGTTGTGTTGTACCTGAAATCCAAACATTGACCCGAGCCAATCCAAAATGTCTTCATCCTTTTTTGTCTTGTAGTCCTTAGGCCATGGAAGACCCCTAGTGTTGCGAAGAGCAGATACAGCAGCTTGGATCTATGAAGAGTAATAAATAAGAATTTCATTATAAGTAAAATGATCAGAATTACAATGTATGAAACTGAATTTCATGCCTCGGGAAATTTCATTATAGCACTATCGGGATCAAGAGGAAGAATATTGTAAGGAACTAAGATCTCAGTTTTCTCAGCAACTTTATCTTGGGTCTCCAAAATCTGTAACAATGGCAATGGCAAATCGATCATGCATATTAGTGATGTAAAATCCTAGCAAGAAGGGGATCCCTATAGGGAAATGACATCTAAGGAGCCACAGAAAATAACCTCACGATCAACTGCCATAGATCGTGCCATGTTACCAGCCTTCAAAACCTCAAAAAGAACATTAACTGTGTTATATGCCTTGGTCAACTGCTCACTGAAAGAGACAAACTATTAGTCACACAATAGCAGGAGAACATATGAATAGAAAATTATCTAGAGAATCTACCTGCCAGCTTTATGGGTCGCATTTTGTAAATCTTGGATATATTTTTTGTAGTAAAGCTGATAAAAACGCTGCATCTCACGAGCATCGCTCTCAAGGCTTCTTCCCGGAGTTTGGCGATTTTCCTAACAATTATGAAACAAGTTGACCAAAACAAAACATAGAGAGACTCAGCATGCAATAATTTAAAGTAACATGTAGGATCATAAAATTTCATACGAGGCAACAACTCGTTCCAAATAACGGCAGAAGATATATTGGAGGAGATCAAGTGGGAAAGAGATTAAGTTGCACAGGCAGAAAGAAATGAAGTAGGAGAATTATGTACTATTTCAAGGCGTTGAAGAAGAGCGGTTTTGAATTGACGAACACCACGACCACTTGAGTTGGGATCGAGCCTGTGAGCTTTCTCAAATGCGTAAAAGCGGCCTGCAATGCAAGATCAACACGAACTTAGTACAAAAATAGAAGGTAGGGATGATGAAAGTGGAGAGTGAAGAAAGAAACATACAGAGATAAGCAACCCTGGGATGAGTCTTTGCAAATTCGTTAGCAGCACGAAGAATAGGTGCAATTTCGACGAGAGAGGAAGGCACCACCTCACTGTCAATGACGGACTCTCCCAAGCTCCCGGCACTCCCGGGACTCCCAGCACTCCCGGCACTCCCGGCACTCCCGGCACTCCCGGCACTCCCGGCTCTCCCGGCACTCCTGGCACTCTGCGCCTGGATGATCCGCCTGGGCTGCGCCTTGGACGACGGCCCCGCCTCTCCTCTGGACGACGGCCCCGCCTCTCCTGTGGAGGACGACATTCCGACAATGAAATGAATGAAGACGCAGAAAGACGTGGTAATAAGAAATTATATTTGTATGAAAAGGAGAAAGACTCACTATTCCTAGACTATTCTTACTCCAAAACATACTTTTTTTCTATGCATTTTAGATAGAAGTTACTTTTTTCCTATTATATGATGAAAAATTATTTTCTTTTCCTTTCTTTTGACCGCATTATCTATTATATTATAAAAGAATATAAGCAACTAATAAAGCTCACTCTAAAATGGAGTGGATAGAGTAGACAGATACCACAGAAATAATTATATTATTAAAATAATTTTCTCTTGAGTAAATTGAATTTGGAAAATTGGTTTTCAAACAAGAGGGCTAGGCTAATGTTTTGTAAAAAAGAAGCAGCCACTGTTATTTTATTCAGAAAGTATGAACAGAACGTTCTTTCGTACTAAATAAATATAAACTTTATAGAAGTGGAGGTTTTAAATATGGAATAAGACGTGCTTTGAAAGGGTTGGTTGTAGAGACATTTTTTGTATACGGTTTGAATTGTGTGCTTCTAATGTATCACATTATTTTCAATTACTGTCTTACAGTGAACTTTGCATGGAAACAATGCTCTCTAGGTGGACAAGAATGAACTTGAAAGCTAATATTTATAATATCAATAGCAGAAGTTATGCTCGTATGTTTATGTTTATTATATTTATTTTATAACCTCTGGATATATTTAAAGTCTTTTAGTCTTTTAATTAATTTTGTCAAGTTGAACTAATTTTGGAAAATACAAAATTTAAATTATTTTCCTCAACTAACTAGTTTAGGTGTGTAGTTTGTCAATTTTTAAAAAACGTATGAAACTAACTAGTTTTGAGACCTTATATGTCAGCATATATTGAAGATTATTGAAGGTTTGCGTTAAAGTAAATTGGCCTGGGAATTGACCTTTTTAATGGTTTATGTGAAAAGCACCCTTGGTGGCAGACATGGAAAACCTAAAATACGCGGGAGGCAAGGATAATATTAAGTAATGGTACGAACAAACAACAACCATTTCATATTTTCATCGCCAACTTTACTTAACCTATGTATGCAGATTATGAATGTGCTTGGTCCCAGCTTGTGGGGATGTTTGGCATTACTTAAGCATGACGTGAGTATAAGCTAACCTCATTTCTGCTGCGTTGTTTATTGATCTCATGCTTTAGAAAAAAGTTAGTATAATTCTTCTTGTGTATTTATTGTCAAGTTTTTATATGGAAGTGAGGTGACTCCCTTTTTAGCTTCATTTTCTTTCACATGAATATGTAACTAAATATTAAATAAATATACTAATGGAATGGACGAAAAGAAGTTAGAGTTGCAATAGTTGTTGATGGTCTGTTGCATTAAAATGTTTGTGGTGTCATTTGTTGGTTTTCTTTCCTACAAAAAATAATGGTTTTGTCGTGAGCTTAATTTGATTCCCTTTATGTTTTTATATAAATGACTACTTAATTTAACACTTACTGCATGTTGAATATTATTATCAACGTCCGTCCTGGTATGTTTAGGTTATCTTTTTCCTTTCAATTTTTTTCTCTTGAATTCTATTGGTTGATATTATTATTTTTTTCTCATTTTCTATTAACGGTTTCTGTTTCATGTTCATGGTTATTGAACTGCTTCAGACTTATATTATATGATATAATATACATCAGCACATGTCCTATAATTTTTTATTTGTTTTGATACGTTGAATCTTGCCAATGCGACTCTTCTTTTGAGGCCTGCTTTTTAAATTTTTATAAATGATTGATAACAAACTATTTATTACCCTTTTAAAATGATAATGTATCTTATTCAATACTATGATGTATTTTGGATAACTTAACCCTATTTTTAGTTCACACTGTTCTTACCTTTTGTACTAGTTTGGTGAAGATAATATTCTTTTATTCATGGCCAATCTTTCTCTGGTTAAAAAATATAGTGGTAGCTGAAGCTGATTTCGCGTCAATTAGCTTTACGAAAATTTAGGTAAGCACGATGTCAGCATGATGTAAGTATGATGTCATCAGTTATAGTTTTCAGGGATTTGGGATGTTAAATTTTTTTCTTGTAAATAACATATGCTGTCATTGGATGGAAAACTATAACTGGATAGTCCAGTTTCTAGATAACTTGAATTTTTTGTGGTAAACATATTTGGATAGAGAATTTATAAATAAATTAAATTTAAAACTTTAGAAAGTAATTAATTAGAAAAAGTTATGGATTTCAAATTTTAAGGCTATATCTCTTTCAACTGTTTTATCTCTCTCATTTTTTTTTTTCTCTTTTTATTCTTGTTCTTACTATTTTCTGTTTTCTTTGACCTCCATCTCTCTCTTTAAGTCTCTTTCTCCTCTACCTTTTTTCTCTTCTATCTCTATTAATATTGATCTAAAAAAAATATAAATATCTAAAAATTTTAATTATTAAATATTCAGAATTACATAATGTTTATTTTTATAAATATTTATATTAAAAATTAAATTTTAAGTATTTTTTTTTGCAAATAGTATAAATTAGTACTATTTAAACTGAAAAATAATAATTTAAGAAATTTTAAATTGTAATAATTCAAATTTCAAGTTTTTCAAATTTTCTGAAATTTTAGTATTCTCATTCAAGCACATCGGTGGTAAAATTTTAAAATTCAAAGTATTCTATGATAAATATATATACGGGTTTGAAGTGGAAAAAACATTTTTTTTAGTTAAATTTGATATTTCAGTTAGTTTACAGACAAGAAGGTTTAGAACAATCAAGTATACGGGTAAAAAAATGTAAGACTAAGAGTTTTAAGTATACGTATTGTTTTATAATGATAGTGCTCAGATTTTGAATTATTATTGTTAGTGATTTTTATACAGCAATTTAAATACTAAGCTTTTTGGTACAAAAACAAAACAAACTAATATCCTTTTCTGTAAAATAATATAAAAGAGTGTACACGTAAATAAAAGAGATTTGCACGAACTAAAAATGTATCCTTATCACACGTACCTGCTTTCGTGAAATTGTGCACCATTTTTTTTTTCGTATTGAGTTGTTTGATATAATTGGGCAATATGTTAAAAGGAATCATTCAATAGATAAAAAAAAGAAGGTATATAGTTGCTTATAATTACACATTATTTTACAAAAGCACATAAAGGACATATGTTGAGTTTGGTATCTACACTACAATGGTACAGAAGTGCATTAGATGCTTGGTGTTGGACTGGGGAGAACCTAGATTCTTACACTGCCCAATCCGGTTATAAGGTCATGCTAGATAGAGAGTTATATCATCTTTGTGAAGGGTGTCCGGATGTATGGAATATTAGAGTGTCAGGGTCAGCAAAGTTATTGGGGTGAAGGACGTTCTTAGATAGATTGCAGTCTAGGGTGAATCTCGAGAGAAGGGGGATTAATATTCAGAGCAATCTTTGTCCACTATGTGTAAAGGAAGAAGAAACAATTCAACACTTGTTCATTACATGTGAGGTCTCACAAAGTGTTTGGACAAGTGTGATAGGTGGCTAAGAGTAATCTCAGTTAGGAATGAGAATATTATTAATAACTTCTGAAATTTTTATGTCATTGGACAAAGTAGAAAAGCAAATATAGTATGAAAATGGATGTGGTTGGCAAATAGTAAGAGAAATTTGGAAACATAGGAAGAAAGTAGTATTTTGTAACGGGAGAGTGGATGAGGTTGAAATATTTGCAATGGCACTATTGACAGCTTGGTCTTGGACTAGGAGTGATAGATAGATAGTTCATTTTTCTTTTCTGGAATGGTGCATTAGTCCAAAAGTATGTCTACCAGAGATTAGGTAGAATAGTTGGAGTGTACGTGTTGATATTAATGGTTGCAATACGTGTTGATATTAATGGTTGCATTCGAATAATGGAATTGGAGGAGTTCGTGTAGAGGGAGGTTGACAAGGCACTAGGACTTTGTTGTGCTTAATTTGTAGGTAAGGGTAAAAGCAGAATAATAACTGACATTGGCAAGTAAAGATAGAAGCGCGATGCAGTAAAGCTCATTACAAATCTGAAGCCAGTAAGATTTACAGAATTGCTCAGAGAAAGAGATTTAAGAGGTAGGAAAGTAATGTGTTACCTAGTGCATGAATAGATTTCATCTATGTTGTGCCCGATTATTATTTTTTTATGTTGATACATATTTTGTTGTATTGTGTATTGTTATGTCAATTCTGGACTAGGTTAATGTTTTTTCTGTCAATTATACTATATGACTGATTAGGTGTAAGATTAGTTATGCTTTTGTAATAGAGTTGAAATACTCCAAAGTGTTTCTTTAATTAATTTCATTCTTTACCGTTCAAAAAAAACTTACTGAATGTTGAATATGATCAACCTCCGCCGTCATGTTTAGGTTATCATTTTCCTATCAATTTTTTTCTCTTGAAGTATTGGTTGATATTTTTTTTTTCTCATTTTCAATTATAACGGTTTCTGTTTCATGTTCATGGTTATTGAACTGCTTCAAACTTACATTCGTAATTTTTGTAGAGGGACTGTTCGATGTGCTATAGTGTTCATGCTCATTTTGGAAGAATGGCCAGTAGAAGGGATGATCTTGAATCTCTTGCGTATACTCTCATTTTCCTTCATAAAGGCAGGTTACCTTGACAAGGTTATCTGGTATATACATTGTGGAATAAGTGTTGTTTTAGCAATTTATTTTTGTTCCAAACATCAACCATTTACAATACCAAGGACACATTTATTACGTTTCTCCAATTTTGTGCCTCTACTAGTTCTCAATAACTGCTTTTTGTTCTATGAGATATTACGGTATTCATAAAATATGATCCCAAAGAAAGGATAACCTTGTATGCAAGAGCCTTTGGAAGTAACCCAGAATGTGTTCTTATGTTATTTTCATCTAATATTATTTCCGTAAGCTCTCCATTTATGAAAAGCTTATAAATTGTATAAGTAATTTAACCATATTTCCTCTTCATTTATAAAAGCTAAAAACAAGTGTCACAGGTAACTACCTCGTTCTCATTTTATAAGCAAAAAATACACTTTCTTGTTCTCAAATGTAAGCAATTTTTAACCATTTTTACTTCATTATCCTTTTGTAACACTTGTACAACACTTATTTTAGAATGGATAGTGGTAATTGAGTTTCTCTACCTTTGATTTTGCCTTATTTTTAGGGTGATAACAAATCCTTCCTGAAATGCTAGCTGTTTAAATTATTATATTTATAAAAGTTGCAATTCTTGGTTAACAAGTAAAGACTTTTTTTTGTTTTACAGACCCAATGAAAAATATACTGAGTAATCATGACCTGACCATAATTAAGGCAAGGCTCAAGAAATATTAAAATAAAAAACACATATGGACCTTAGGTGTGACCATGACCTGACCCACCAATGGCTCAGCTTAAGGTGAAGTGAAATAATTGTAGTAGCCATGATATCTCCTTTCTGGAATGCAATCCTCCTGCATCATATTCACTGTTCATTACATGGCCTCCTTATTAGCTGTGTGGCTTCTCGTTCCAATCACTGGGCACTTATTAACTGGTTTTTCCAGTCAAATTTATAAGTTGTTACCATTTTTCTTGCATAAGGTCAAATTATATGATATAATATAAATCAGCACATGCCCTATAATTTCTTTTTTGTTATTTGTTTTCATACGATGAATCTTGCCAATGCGACTCTTCTTTTGAGCAATGGATCATGGATCAAAAGGTCTGCTTTTTAAGTTTTTATATATGATTGATAACGAACTATTCATTACCCCCTTAAAATGATTATGTATCTTATTCAATACTATGATGCATTTTGGATTCATTTCAACTTAACCCTATTTTTAGTTCCCACTGTTCTGGCTTTTTGTACCGTTAAATAATTACCACTCTTTTTCAAAGCAATAGCAATGGTTGCACAAGAAGAAAAGTGAAACAACATTCACAACCGGTGATAAAATTAACTGAATAAAGACAAATTAATCTTAAATCTAATTTCATCTTTATATTTTTACTTTTTTTCATTCTCAAATAAAATAATAATACTTTTATTCAGTCAATATCTTTTAATAAAATATTATTAGTATTAACCATTGTCATTTTAAGTTGTTAAGTTGTTAGGACCTTAATAAAATATTATTATTATTAACCAATCATTTTCACTTCAAGTAAGTTGTTAAGTAATGGACATTGTCAAATTATAAATTATAATAATTCATTGAGATATTTTCTCTATCTGGGCACTTTTCGTTTCTTAATCTTATGTTTTTTTAGACTAAATGACTCTGAAATTTTGTCACTACTTCCACATAGTACCAGTAAAGTAAGAGTCATTCCTTTTTTTCTCCGAAGATAATCTTTAAAATTATCACAGCTTAGCTTTCACATCTATTTATTATATATATCATATTTAAATACACATTGTATCTAATAATTCAAAGGGACCTTTTTTCTCTAAATAACCATTTATTTTTTTACTTTACAAATTTAAATTTAGAGTCAAAAATATATTCATAGAATAAAGTTTAATTTCATTTATGTGTTTTATTTTGTTTTTTAGAGATTTGGGATGTTAAATTTTTTTCTTATAAATAATATACGATGTCATTGGATGGAAAATTCTAGCTAGATAATCCCGTTTCTAGATAACTTTTGTGGTAAACATATTTGGATAGAGAATTTATAAATAAATTAAATTTAAAACTTTAGAAAGTAATTAATTAGAAAAAGTTATGGATTTCAATTTTAAGGCTAGTATCTTTCATCTCTTTCTTTTCACTCTCCTCTGCCTGTTGTTTCTCTCGTATCTCTCTCATTTTTCTTTCTTTTGTTTTTTTCTTTTTTATTCTCGTTTTTACTCTTTTCTGTTTTCTTTGACCTCCATCTCTCTCTTAAAGTCTCTTCCTCCTCTACCTTTTTTCCCCTCTATCTCTATTAAAATTGATCTAAAAAATATAAATATTTATAAAATTTAATTATTAAATATTCAGAATTACCGAATGTTTATTTTTTAAAATATTTATGTTAAAAATTAAATTTTTAGCATATCTTTTTGCAAATAGTATAAATTATAGTACTATTTAAACTAAACATTTATAATTTAAGAAATTTTAAATTAATAATTCAAATTTCAAGTTTTTCAAATTTTCTGAAATTTTAATATTCTCATTCAAGCACACCGGTGGTAAGATTTCAAAATTTAAAGTATTTTATGATAAATATATACGGGTTTGAAGTGGAAAAAACACTTTTTTGTTGAGTTAAATTTGATATTTCAGTTCGTTTATCGAAAAGAAGGTTTAGAACTATCAAGTATTTAAGTATACGTATGATTGTTTTATAATGATAGTGCTAAGATTTTGATTTATTATTAGTAGTAATTTTTATACAACAATTTCACTAATCTTGTTGGTACAAACATAAAACAAATTAATATCTTTTTTCTGTAAAATAATATAAAAAAATGTACACGTAAAAAAGAGACTTGCACGAACTAAAAATGTATCCCTATCACACGTTCCTGCTTTCGTGAAATTGTGCACCATCTTCTTTTTTCTTATTAAGTTGTTTGATATAATTGGGCACTATGTTAAAAAAAAAAATCATTCAATAGATAATAAAAAAATGAATATAGTTGCTTATAATTACACATGATTTTACAAAAGCGCATATTTATTTTAAGTATAGATAGTTAGATCTTTTTAAAGCTTTTACGGTTTTTTAATTTGAAGTGTAATTTGCATATCTTGAATTTTAAAAAGTGAATTTTTTAAGAACATTAATTAACAGAGATTGATTGACTTAATTATGAAATATTGTTACTTGCATTTGAACCTGAGATAATTTTTTAGCTTATTAGATTTTCTTCAAAATATGTAAATTTACTGTGACTTAAAATATTTACTTTTAAGTTAATTTCGCTTTGTGTCATATTATATATTTAGTTTACATTTTAAAAACAAAGACAAAAAAATTAGAACAAAATATACTCATTTCCTCCCTCATTTTTCAGATTTCAGTTTGTATTTGTTTTATGAAACATACATAAAATTATTAATTGTTTAAAAATAGAAAAATTATAAATTGACAACTAACCTTTTTATAAACAATTATATGATAAACTTGTTGTAACAATAAAATGTTATACTCACGTAAAAAAAACATTATTATGAAATTTAAACGAGTTGCATAATTGTCAAAAGAATATTGACATCTCTAATGTTTTACACTACTCCTTAATTATTTAAAATATTGCATTATTTTATGATGTTTGTAATAAAAAGATAAGAAAGGTAATCCAAAAAAAATTGTAAAACAATGCTAAAGTGTATCACAAGGTGGAGAAGTATATATCGTGGTAGATTTTATACATGGACCCAGATATCAAATTTATACGAGCAATAAAATTCTGATTAAATGGCGTGTAAACTGGTTTATAATGATAATATAAATAGAGTAAATCTTAAATTATTATTATTATTACCAGATTTTATGTAATATTTTAATATAAGAATATTTGAAATAAATATTATAAATGATGGTTTATATAATTGATAAAATTCTTCTCGAGACACTATATTTTGGAGCAATCAGAGCATAAAAAATATCAAAAATAATATAAAAGATATTATTGTTATTAAAACCAGTCAGCAAAAACAACTATAATAAAAAAAAGAGTTAATGTAATAATTATTATTTTTAATAAAGGTATAATAGCCTATGTGAAGATTTTATTTTATATAATATAAAATAGATTTCTTCTCTTCTTTTTTAAAATATATAAATAAAAGATACATTTAAAACCTATTTTGCTAATTTTTATGAGTACTGTAATTTTTTTGACCATAAGAAAATACAAAAAAAAGTGGAAGAGAGGAGAAAATTTGAAAATCAAAAGGAATGAACATGATCCAAATATGTTTTCTTCTTTATTTATATGAAAATGATGATAAATAGTAAAACCAAACTTAAATCTAACGAACTCTTCCATATACCAACACTACATAGAAAAATGTTTTATGCAGCGAAGTACTGTAATTTGACAAATCATTTCCTGTTACCGGGCACGTTCTGTTTCCCTTTTCAAACCATGCTTTGATGATGGCCTTTCTTTGAAAGGTTTGACCTGTTTCCAGGGTGACTGGTTCCTCAAAGATTTCCAGTAAGAGAAGAAATAAATTCCTGTGGAATGCTTGGAAAATCTGATCCTGCACCATATTTTCATGTACAATCCAATATTTAATAGAATATGCTATCTGAAGGAAGGTACATCAATCAAACATTTGATTTTTCTCACCTTGAAGAGCATAACTTGTCTCATTTGGCTGCACGTGAAACATTATAAATTAGAGAAGAAGATCAGATGTATAAAGTCACAAACACTACATAGACAAGGAAACAGAATTAAGACTGAGAATATGCTTCACATTGCTAAAACAAATGTTTCACCTTTTTAAGATAAAGTTCATTTGCTTTTTCATATGGTAGGGCATCAAAAATGTGATTGTTTAAATTAGTTTGCCTAGAGAAAGAGTTAATGTCATCACTGACATTCCTTTTCTGCCATACTTCTGCAGCTGCCATTGAATTTCCATTTTGCTGTCAAATGTCATTGATAATATAAGCATAAGTGAGATGTAAAGCAAGAATAGAAACACATGTTAATGCCAGTCAAAGCATAAAGAAAGCTTTTCTAAGTCCTCTGGATTAGAGACTTATTCCAGCTGCAATAATGTGATGATCGTAGCTTACTTGAAAAATATGTAAACATACTTTGTTTTTTTGTAATGGTTTAAATTATACTGACACCTTTTGTTTGTTTCATTAAGCTTATTAATTGTTTGAAAAATATTACAAATAATTCCATAAGGAAAGTTTAAAAAAGAAAGACAAATACCTTTTCGACACTACTATTTAAAAAGACATACCTTACAATCACTTTTTACAATAAAATATTATATTATAATAAAGTAATAATTTATCTAAATATAAAATTAATGTAGAACACATTTATGGGTGTGAAAGTATGGGTGATCAGAGAAATATTTGTGTAATTTTATGAAATCTTAGTGTATAACTTGCTTTTTTAAATATCTGTCTCTTTTTTAATTGGATAAAATAACCTTTTTATCATTGGTGTCTTTTCTTTTCATATGGAGAAATATTAGTTCTAATGAGAAAATGGTATTTTTGTTTATATACATATGTATACTTAAGTGTTAAAAGAAAACGATTGTATGCATGAATCTTGAAATTGAGCATCGCTATATATGCTACAGAATTTTTTTTTTTCTACTAGAAGTAATGCAAATTGTTTCAACTCTTCTTTTATTATATTATAAATGAATGCTTAATTAATCAGAGGTGTACCAATCACGCATTCTCTTACCAATTTATTTTAACATAAATTACTGATTAAAATACATTATCAAGTTTTATTTACGATTTTGTAATTTTAATAAATCTCATTGATTTGACAGAATTTTTTCAAGGCATATGCTACACTGGACCAGCAACATATGGTTTTACCATGTACCATTTAGTGTTGCCTGTTATATAGTATGTTGCCCGTGTGTTTCATATTTATACTGTGATTTTAACTATTTAACTGAAAATTACTTATCATCCCTTATTTCATTTTCCATGAAAAGCATGGCTGATTATTTGTTGAAAAGTGGTTCCACCTAGCAGAGCAAGGTTAGTCGGGGATCTTCTGGGGTTCAAGGGCAAAATGCCAAATTTGGGGTCGTTCAATGTGAAACATGGCAGTGAAATTTAAATCAATTACATTAACATGAATGCATTCAGTTTATTGTCTTAAATTGGATCCAAGTAATGAATAATCTGCTACTCTTAATTTAGTTACTGTGACAAAAGGATTACTTAAGGGGTGACGGTTTGGTTTTAAAGATCTTTTAAAAAACTTCCATTTTAGGCTGTTTGTGCTCGGCAAGTCAGGGGGTGACCCCATTACCTAGGCAGTAGCACGAAATAACTTGTCGATAACGGAGGTTATGATTTGTGAACTTGTTCTTCGGTTTCTCGTGTTGACACATTCAACGCTTCAGGAAGGATTAAAAGACAACGGGATTGACCATTACCGTCACCACAACATACATATCCCATTTCCAAAATCATTTAGTCGAAATTAATAATACATATCTCCTCTCAACCAAACAATTTTATAATAGTAACCAAATACGCGACACTCGAATGTCCACTCTCGATTGATCTTTTCGGTTTTGTAGGTGAAAGACTTGATAACTTAAATATTTGATAATGATAATTTAACGTTATAATGAAAGCGAAGTGTACAATCTGTCATTCATAGTTACAACTATTTACAATTGGTACAGAATATGTTGGTGCAGTTAATAGCGCAACCAAGAAGTTGGGGCTCCGAATACCAAGCCATCATAGTTGGACAGCTATTCCTTGTTGCGAGAAGAGCGCTCCTTCCTTTGCCCACCAAGAATACGAGAGATTTGCAAACCTCTGCTGAATGCTTGGTTGAACAGCATACGGGTTTGAAATTCCGAAACAAATGGAAACCAAGCCAGAAAAGCAACAGGAGTGAACAAAAGCAAACCCATCACAATCTCATAACCACGAGCAAGAGTTTTCACTGATCCCCAGAACCCAGCCCGGCGTACTAAAGGTTTTAATGCTTGAGCAATCTGCAAGATATAATAACAGCGACAGAAAAATCAAAACCACAAAAGGATCGAAGGCAACAAAGATAAGAAAACAGAAGCACACTATACTAAAACAAATTATATACGCAAATATTTCCTTAATTCTTCATCCATCACTTTCAGAATCAAAAGCCAACACGAGTTCAGGTAAAAAAAAATTCAGTCTTTGGCCCACGTTCAGAAACTTTCCAAATATAGATAATGCAATCCAGGATATAAGGGGCTTAACCCCTCTTGGTAGGGCTGGTAGTTTCACAGGAATTTTCATTTAGTAGGTTAGCAGTGGAAAGAGAATTCACCTGCAGCATTCCCCAACCAGTTGGCATGAAAGCAAGAATGCAAACAACAATGTCCAGCACTGTCATATGGGGAAGGGCAATCAAAATGACTAGAATTGAGACAAAGGTGAGGAATATCATTCCCTTGATTAGTCGGAAGACAAGTTGAAAATTTGCACTGAATTTCCGCCTCCCAACAGATACCGTCTGAGACAAGAAGAAAAACAGAATACCGAAATGTGTCAGACCATAGAAATTGCACTTCTTTTCAGGCAAGAAAAAGAACAAGACCATTAGTGCGTTAGTTCAATATTGTTCGTGTCAATTCAATGAGCAAAGGCTCCAGTGAGACAATAGAATGTGAATACTGAGAAAGCATAGAAATACAATTTAACATGCCCATACAAGATACTCCAATAGCTTGTAACTAACCTTCATTACAAACAATATTACAAATATCACCAACCACGAAATGCCATAGACCTGTAAGCCAAGGAAAGGGTATCGATCATTCCATTAAGCTTACCAAATTATAATTAGTGAGATAAAAATGCCAGAAAAGATTACAGCTTAGTTTAAGAATTACCAGAAAACTTTTTTGGCCTTTTTTCGTAATATTCAAGTGATATACCAGACCATACTGGTAGATAAAAAATCGCAATGATAACAGTATCTCCACTATGATTCCACGCATTCCTGAATATTGTAGATGCTCTTGTTCCTCTTCCCACCAAGATTCCCAACTTTTTTCAGGTAGAACACCTATACCCCCTCGATTACTAATCCATTTATTCCAATCAGTCCAATCATCAACAATTTTTTGCCATTCAAACCCAGAAGGATTGAACAAGAAAGGAGCAAATAGCCATGTACCCACCATAAACCACATTGATGCAGTAATCAAGATATATGCAACAGCACTACTGTAAGAATGACCAAAAATTTGATACACAACAAGCAGTATCATGAGCTCAATACCCTTGACAAAGTGGCTACGAGAGTAAAGTCTGTAGTTGTCAGCAAACTTAGCATGGAAAACCACAAATCCTCGACCAGTTGGTCTATATTTAGCACCTCCATGCAGCAATGTTCTTCCAAAATAATGAGTTTTTGTCCCAAGTGAAAATGTAAAGAATACGGGGGCCAGCTGCAGTTGCATTAATATGAACTCACTGAGAGCAGTTCGGAAGCCCCTCTCCAAACCGATTTCCATCAACATGGGCAGGGCCATCAAAACCCCAATCTGAACAAATGACTGAGAAGCAAGAGCTACTTGAAGAGGCTTATTGTCTCGAATGGCTTTTTGAGTGCTCAGACCTTCTTCGAGCCCACTGAGAACAAGATAAAGGCGACCGTAGAGGAATATATATACAGTGAGAACAGTTATCTGCATAAAATTGAAAGGGGAAAATTTCAGAATCCCATGGTATACAAACTTCAAAAATTTGACCACTTAGCTCATTTTATCATAAAGTACCCCTCCTACCCCGGCCGAAATTAGGCGGCAGCAATTGGGTAAGCAGTTCAACCCCACAACTGCCATTTTTCAATCCCTTTGGATTCCAATAAGGATCTTCTAACTTATAATAATAATAATTCTTAAAAAATAGACTTTAAATTTAATTCAATCTTACAAAACCAACTTATAAATTCAGATTTATATGTTATTGTAGGATCTCCACATCTTCCTTTTGCTCCGAGAATTACCCATCTCGATTGAGAAACTAGATATTTGTGGATGACTCGATAATGAGTGACATAATAAGTTCAACAAACATCGGTAGAATAGGTTTATACCTTCTTAAGAAATAAACTTTAAATCTTACTCATCCTCACAAAATCAGTTTGTAAGATAAGGTGTGTACCCACTTACATACTATAATTTGGCCATTCCTCTAGTTGTGAGATCTCCAACAACAACAATAATAATAATCCACATAATATGCAAGTAAAAGTTAACTTTGGTGATAACTTACAAGAGTGCTGAAATAAAATCCAACTGTGGTGAAATAACAAGACAACATTCTGAAGAAGTCAAAACGGTGCCCAAGCCGGTATACATCTCGACTTAATGTTTGCTCCCCATTGCCATTAGCTATTTTTGCTTCAAACATAGAAATCTGATTGAGACCCACATCTCTTCCCTTCCCTACTTGTATGTACTCATGGTGAGTAACATTTCCTTCACGTAGTGTAGAGTTGAAGCCTAAAAATAACAAAAAAAAACAAAACTAATAAAGAAACATTCAACCAAACAAAAGTAAACAGTTAAAGCCTAAAAATAACAGAAAAAATCCAATAAAGAAACATTCAATCAAACAAAAGTAAACAATGAGCAATTGGAAGACACAGTACCAGCAAAAATATCTTCACTTAGATTGATGACCTTGGAGGCTTTACTCACACCCCCTCTTGTGAGGTGAAAAAGTCTGTCAAAGACATCAGGGTGACCATAATGGAAACGAACCCTACATAAGTAGAGAGAAAAACAGTTTAGACATGTCTATTTATTTTTAAGTACTCTCGAGAGAGTAATACTTAACTTCCTGCAGAAATCCAATGTATTAATCAGTAGACCAAAGGCAGCCAAGAGCAATGCCTTAAACTAAAATGAGAGTGATTTGTTAGTCTCCACCCAATTGACAAAGAACAAATAGTAAGTATCTAATAAAATATTTCTATCAATTTCAAACATTTAATATTCCTTTTCTATTTACTTTTAAGAACTCACTCTACCATCCTGAACCCAGAAAAAAAAAAAAAAAAAAAAAAAGAACCAGCACAACAGAACAACTTACTTCAAAGGATTAGCCAACAATCTCTGACCAATTGTCACGAAACTTGTCTCCTGATTCGACATGAACCATGCCAGGGAAGAAACACTGGAGCCAGAGCCAGACACTAGTTAGAAACAGAAAAAAAATCACGTCTAGTTGCAAATACACCAATACAGATTTACCTTCCAGTAAATATATGCTCCCTAAGTCCAAGGATACTAGGAAACCGAACACCATCATGCTTTTTAAGAAACTCTTGCAACAAATTTCTCATTTTCAAAGCTTCTTCCATGTAGTTATCCTATAAAAGATGCAACTTAATCAAATGGCCTTAAGAGACCTTACAATGATGAAAAATATGATCATCATACCTGGTTCATATCTATTGTTTGCAATCCCTCTCCACGTGTGAAAATTATGGCATGATTCTGATTTTCAGGCTTACCCTCACCCAAAATTGCTGGACCAGGAAGCTTTATTTTATATATAATCTGATTGAAACAGTCAAACAGAGTATATTATTAACAAAGTGAATGATAGTTTAGAAAAACATTGAAGGTTGAGAATTGCATTTAGTTATATAGAAATGGTTCCACCATTTTTTCTTAAAGTTAAATAAAACAATAATTGTCTATTTATGTGTTTGTTTGAAAAAAAAAGAGGGCCACCATTGGTTCTTCCTATCCTGAATAAACTAAAACAGAAACATGAGTTCCTTCATAGTAGAGATTATTATAAGGGCAATGAACAGCCGTCTTCTAGTAAAACTTCTCCAATCAAAATAAAAACATTACTAGTAGGAAAAAAGAAGTAACACATTCATCAAAAATCCAAATACCTGGTCCAGGTTCTGCTCAGGCTCTGAAGCACTATTTGATTTTGGCATAGCCTTCACCAAGCACGAGTAGTAAACCTTGTTGATCTTTTTCTTACTGTCTTTGATAGGTTCCTCTACCTCATCAATATAGGCAACTCGAAGAGACGGATATCTGCCAAATGTAAACATATAAACCAAACACCTTTCGTTTTTACTTTATATTTCTCTCCTCTACCAAAAGGACCCTTGATGAGGAAGCTCCTTTTAGCCCATGCATTGCACTGATTCTTACACTGGTTTTAAATATTAAAAATTACTTCATAGTTAAAATTGAAGTTAATATTTCAGTAATTTTATGAATAGTTAGGTTTTAAGCTACTACAAAGTTAAAAGTTCTTGGGTGGTATGTTCATGGGGATGGCTCTTGGGGAAATGGAATAGAAAAGGGAAAAGCTCCCAAAACTAACTTCCGTAGAAGCTTTTTTGTTCTCTTATATACTTCAGAACTTTTGTACAGAGCTTCTACTTTTAACTAGAAAAGAAAATTAAAATTACTGAAGCTCCATTTCTTACCTTGTCATAAGCCTTAATATGTCCTGTGCAAGGGGAGAACCAGACCGCTTGTCAATGCCATATTGTTGACATGATACCACATATGTGAATTTCATATCAGCTACTGCTTGACATTGCGACCACAATGATCTTTCCCCCCTTGAATTGTCATCTGAGTTTTCTATGGCTTTATAACCTTCCATCAAATCTGCCCATTGCTAACTTTTTCAGTCACACAAACCAAAAGAAAAAGACAAAAAACCTTAAAGAAATTCAAATAACTAATGAACTGAGTGGCAACCACATTACATATAAATAAAGAAATTTCACTTAATCATTCCCAAAAGAAGGAGCATTACCTTCATCTTTGGCCATATCAAGAAAAGCCTGCAGTTCCAGAGCTTTTCTATAGTACATCATACCTCTTACTGCATTAATTAGAATTTTATATAAAGTCAGTTACAATGATATATTACATTCTAAACGGAAGCTAAAAACGTAACTACACATAAGTAAAAAAGAAAATATGCTAGAGTTAGATATTTTTGTCTCTTAAGTACTACATTCAATACATAGGTTTGAATAAAATAACTCTCGATGAAGAGACATGAATTAACCATAGTGTACTGAAAGGGTAGGTCCCCCTCTCTTCACTTTCTATAAATAATGTCTCTGGGACGGACAGAAAAGACTCGAGTACGAAGCATTATCTTAGAATTGAAAGTTACTTAAGGAAGACCATTCCAAGGCGAATTGTAAATGCATTCAAGAAGACTCAAGGCAACTTGAAGAACAATGACTTCAAGAGGTTTGTACCATGAATATTGTCTCATTAATTTGGTGTCCTAATTTTGCAACTGTGATCCTATTTAATCATTCATGAAGAGAGAACTATGTATTCATGACGAATGAAAATTATTGAACAATAAGCACTTGAAATCATGAGGAAATGCACAGGGGATGGGTGTGTGTGTGTGTGAGAGAGAGAGAGAACCAGTTCTGGTCAATGTCTGCCCTCTATATGATGCCCAAAGCCGAAGTTCTTCCACTAACTCGTCAGATTCACTCCCTTTAATATCCTCCTCAGTAGACTTCACACGCTGAAGAAAATTGTTCCACTCATCTGTGCATTGACAACCAAAACGGTAACAAAAAATACATTGGAATATACTCGAAATTTTTTATATATATGCAATGAAAAAGATTTGGGAGTATTGGCAAACCAGGAAAAATCTTTTGCAAGTAGAACAGTATTGAAACACCATCCTCATTAGGTGAATCTAAATCTTGTAAGGAGAATAGAACCTCTTCTGTATAGTATGGTGTCAAAACCCTATAACAAAAAATTAACAATAAAGATATAAATGCACCAAAACAGATATAAATTACGCAGTACAAGATAAAATCCTGCAGTCTTTAGTCAAACACTAAGAAAATACTAACTCATGTCCCATATATAAGAAACAAATGTATAACTCACAAGATGAATAGAGATAGTTAAATTAGTTCATGTTAATGAAGATTGTCATAAACTTAAATTCCATTCAACAATAGAATTAAAGAGATTAATTAATAATGCAAAGAATTTAGGACTAAATGATAGCTTACGAGAATGAAAGCATGTTGCGAACTTTTGGTGCCATAGGCATGTCCATAAACAACGAATTTGAGAAGAAAGAAATGCGCCTTCTTGCTTCTAAGTTAGATGGTACATCCATGGCAGATTCTTTTGTCGTAAGCAGCAAGTAAAGCCGTTTAATCTACCGCAAAAAGGGTAAACATGTCATTAAAAAATGCACTTCACCATTTAAACTTTTAGCAGAATAATTTAAATAGTAGCAAACCTTCTCTGTCCAAGCTGCAGTGACTGGTTCAATTGGAAACTTTATAGCTCCTTCAGATGCAAACAATTGGTGATGGGGCTCAGGCTCAAGGTGAAGCATCCCTTCATGTCCAGTACCACCATGGGTTGAATCCACCAAACTGAAACAATATTGCTATAATCATAATCTGGGGAGGGAAAAGGGTGCAACTAAAAGATATCGGACATGTTTGGTTTTGAGTTTGAAAGCCAAGATGTGCATCAGATACATGAAAATTAGAAGCATGAAATACTAGCCTCTAGGTTAAAAGTAAGATAATGAAGCGCATATTTTATAAATGAACACATGACAAAATGAAATAGCAGTGACAACAATCTGTGTGTCCATTACCTGAATATTTGATCCTGCTCCTCCATCATTATATCTCTTGTCACAACCTCCAGCATGTCCTGGAATAGAATCACAACTAGGTCCCTATCTTTTGGATCATTTGCCAACTGCAATAATTAAAATAACTTGGTAAGATTTTGCAACCATACTAAACTGTCACAGAGAAACAAAATGTACAAAAATAGCATAAAATAGTTCTGAAATATTACCAAATACTTTATTAGCTGAACAAACTGTTTATAGAGGTTAGGAAGTGCACTCATTCTGAATTCAACAATCAGTGTATCTGATTCTATATGTTTATCCACTTCATCGAACATGTACTCTATAACCCTGAAATGAACAGCACCAACTAAGTTATTAAAAAATTATACATACACAGAACTTTTCAGAAGTTAGTTTGAACTTGAAAAAATACATCCACAAAGTGATAAAGCTTAAAAAAAATAGATACGCAAAGAACCTTTCAGAATTCAGTTTACACTTGAAAATATACATTAAAATTTTAGATTTCAGTTTAGACTTCAGAATATAAATCAACAAAGGTGATAAAGCTGACTATTTCCTACAGCCTTTTTTCAATCAGCCTAGAAATAATTAAATTTGGAGTGAGGTGGGAATATTACATAGACCATCATTCACAGAGTAAACTATTTGCTGATTAAAAAAAAAAAAAAAAACAAACTACAACTACTTACGGTGTCTCCCGTTCCCCTTGAACCAAATGCTTAATAATGCTCTTGAATGAAGCATAGCACTCACGGACAGCACAAGACATGTAGTTGTCAGCTGCAATTCTTTTCTTTAGCTCTCGATCCTTCCCATTGCTGTCCTTAGCCATATCTAGCGCAATTGGGATCTAAAACGCACATGGCCACAGACTCAACTACTGAATAATTAGATATGGAAATGATAGTAGCAAAGTCTATCAAAGTGAAAATGAACAACCTTGCTAGCAAGTAGAAAGGGGGGCCATTGTATAAGGTCCAACTGAGTATCAGCCCAATATGGTACTAGCAAAAGGTCCATTTCCCTGCAAAATATAACCACCTCAATACATACACTGTTGAAACAAGCACTCCATTGATCGATTGATTGATCAAGAGATAAAGTAGATCAAGAACCACAAAGACATGAACTATCCCTCACATTACCTATCACTAATAAGATCTTCGCCCCTGAAACTAGTAATTATTTGGTTCCACAGTTGTGCAAACCTTGCAGCCTCGTTCCCCTTGTTAGATGAGATCTGCATCAATCAATCAAAGTATTGTAATCCAAAGTTATAGAAGCTCATTTAAACTACAAGTTAAATTAAGTAATGATTGAAGTTAAACAACTAACATTGGGAAATCTGCGGGACAAAGTGGCTTTTAATCCTTTTTTCTTTGGCTCACTTGTTTCTTCCGGAATCAAACTTGCATTGAAGGCACCAGGCAATGATTCAAAACGAGACCTTAGCATTCCTAGCGTCCGTATCTGATATCAGGATACAGGATAAGCAGTGATGCTCAATAATTATTACTTAAAACAAATAGATATTGTATTCAAGCCCCATGCAATGATTTGAAATGAGACATTAGCACTCCTAGTGTCTGTATCTGATATCAGGATACAGTATAAGCATCAAAACACAATAATTATTACTTAACAAATAGATCTTATATTCAAGAACCAGTGCTCTGGGCATAAAAAGCCAACAACTACTGGATAGTTGTAGCTCCGTAAGTTAATCAAAACATAATTAGGATTCTAAAGTCAATACACTCGATTAGGAGCAACCAAAAGTTAGTTGACAGTCATTCAGATCCAGCCATTACCAGATATATGTAATGGAGCAACAATACCTTCAAGATAGATTTCCCACCAAAGTATATAAAAAAAGACAAAACAAATGAATTAACAACTGACAATCTAAGTGACAATAGAAGTGTGGACAATATACTAACCTCCCCAAGCCGACGGAAGGCACCATAAATACCACCAAATAATGTTGAGAATATGGCATACCAAATTTGGGTATCCATGAAGTATACCTGACAAAACAGAAATTATACAATTACACTGCTGATGTTTAAAATAGGATATAAATGAAGTACATCATAAACCCGTACCAGGATAATCGGAGACCAGAGTGCAATTACGACACCAATATTGTTCCTTGCTGCAAAACACACATAACTTGCAAATTTTCTCTGAAAAAATGAATTAAAATGAAAGTAGAAACATTAAAGCTTACTAACCATGAGGAAAGAATTCATGCCACTGGAAAGTTGTGATTTTTACACTCATTATAGCTTTTGTAGGTCCCACAAGAGGTTTTATCTATGGAAGGATGGAAGAACGTTAAAACATGAAAAAACAATTGATGAAAGAAGAAATCCATTGAGATAAAAAGACAAAGATCTGAAAGAAATGACAGCTTATACTAAGATAAAATATGAAAACGCATCACCTCAATATAGTAACTGAAAGCCAACTTCGTAATTATGAGAAGCACCCAAAACATTGTGTACCTGACATTTAAAACGTTGACAAAATATCAGATGCTAGGCATATTGAACTTGTACCATTAACAAATAACAGATACTATTCAACTTAGACTTCTTACTTGAAAAGGGAAAATGCGCTCTCATGCATTCCCCTACCAACATACAAACGAGGCTGGCAGTTAAAAGCATCAGAAACACCAAGTTATTACAGTATTAATATCCCAGCAGTAATGACACAACAGTTCTTAGAAACCGAAAAATATAATAAAAAAGGAATGGATTTATGGCCTACCTGTGACCACCATAACATTAGCATCACCACCCTATAGTTTGACCTCTCGAGATGACGACGAATAAAAGGGAGAAGAAAGAATATTGCAGCAAGCATATTCGGTGACAGGTAAACCACAACAGCCAAAATAAACAGTGAAGGAGCACTTGAACCGCCACTTCCAAACCAACTCTTAATGGTTTGAGCAAAGCCGGGAGGATTATCCCATGTATAGGCGTAAGTAACTGACAGAACAATCACCCATGCTGCAGCTGAAACAACTTTTAGAATGTATCTTAACTTCACATACAGCGCCATACTCCATTGTGCTTTCCAACTTAGGATCACATCAAGAACAGCTGCCCATATAAATTTCGTTTTGTATTAACACGAGTAACACCACTTTATGAACACGAGTAACACCACTTTATGAAATAACAAAACATTCCTACTAGGGCACAAATAAATTACATTCAAGTGCTCAGCGGTTCAAAATTAATTCTATCAAAATCTGGCCAACTTAAAACCAAACAAGCCCATAATGGTTTTCAAGCTGAATTGTCTCAATTTTCTAGGAAAACTTATGTGATGGGATATGCAAGGGTATTGGATCCTGTAACAGATGTTACTCAAATCCATGGAAAGCCCCCAAATCGATTAAGATTATACAACAAACTGCCCCAGGTTAAATATTAGTAACTCTTGTAGTGCACTTCATGTGACATTTGCTCGAGAAGTCTTCCAATCTTTCAGTAAATCAAAGAAACTCCTCCAGATAACCATTCACACTTCACACCAGAGGCCTTCTGATCTCTCTGTTGTAATTGTAATGCACTTAAAATAAGATGCTTGTATAAAGTTTTAGCTGAAAGATGCTAGCCTTTGTCTACCTTGCAAATTTTTAGCCAATGATCCCAAGGGTATCTCTTCTATTATACATGCTTTTGCCAACTTCAAGAGGATTCGCTATCACCCAGTCACAATCTATTCATTTTTTTTCATTACAGAACCACTATTTATCATAAAGACCTACAGGCCTTTCTGTTAAAGATACTATTTATTCAACATCATTGAAACCTATAGGCTATAGGCACTACTATAAGAACACCTCTCCCACAATATGTAACCTCAAATTTCAGACGCTTGAGAATCAAAATATTTTGATCAAATGCTTTCGACCTATTATCTCCATTTGTCAATATTACTTACTTTTTCTCAGATTACCAGTGTCTGTTATCTGAATTTAATAGTATCAAAATAACAAGGTAAGCTGCAATACCACGATTGGAAATTGAATGTAAATGCAAATAATTGAATTTTGCCTACCTTGCCCAAACTTCAATATAGCTGCTGTTATAAACACACTCAACACCTTCTTGAACACGTCACCATTAAAGATCACACTTGGATCACCAGATCCATTCCAAGCAATAATAATCATAGCCTAATAAAAAGTTAACCATTTTCAGAGATAGACTCTATTCTGCAAAGCATTGAAGGGAAAAAAATAACTGACAAGGAAGGAGAGTAACAAAATGCAAGAAATATTTAAAACCTGTAAACACAGAATGAAAAAACTCCACATTCGGTCAAAACTTCTGAAAATATGCCAAAATGATCTTATCTCAACAAAATTCACTTTCCCAACCCATCTGTCTCTGCTAGGTGGCTTGTCATCCTGTACATATAAGTTACAGCAAGACTTAAGATACTGCAGTAAATATAATATATAACTACAAACATTCAAAACAGAGCAAATGCATAATTTCGTTTATTGATTGGGGAAAAAATGTCTTGTGGACAACCATATCATTGAATAAGTTATCATTTCCCATCCAAAGAAAAGCTACAAGGAAATTGGTTAATGAATTTTATGTTCCAACACCTAAATTATATATAAGCATCATAAGAAAGGCAATCTTACAAGGGAGAATATTGTGAAAGAGACCTTATATAATCAGGAAAGAGCTTAAAGTTCCAATATGGTCAATGTACATGTTTCCATAATTTACTCCCTCATGATCTAAATGTGATCAATTGAGTTCTTATTTAAACCTGCCATGCACATTTCCTCTTCCGTAAATGTGGATGGCAAAACAAAGCAACGGTAATATATTTAAGAATGCTATTGATTAAAACAAAATTGTGGAACCAAATTAAGTAAATATGAACTGAGGACAAAAATGGTAGATTCTCTAAAGAACAATGTCACACTAAGTGCAATAATTTGGAGCCCCAAAGCCTCATGTCTACCAATTGCCAAAACAGCATTAACAACAAAGGCTCAACAATTCAATGCAACTATTCGTATATATGGAAAACTCTTCACAGTAGTGTGGAGCAGCCTTCCACAAAAACACTATAGTAGAACAGTGGGATACTACCATTCTGAATATATATACGTGTGTGCATATGTACACACTCACACACACACACACACACACACATATATATATATATATAAAAACTTACTATCATGTTTATCCAAAACTAAATATTAGATTGAAAGTTCCTTTCACATAGATTATATACAAAAAATAATATATTAATATAAAACTATCCTATGCCCCATTTATATAATCAAATCGACGTTTTCAAAATATACTAAAATAATTTTAACAAAATTTGCATGAATAACCATAATAATAAACTAATATAATATAAAATTATAAGAAATGAAGATCTAAAATTAAAAAACAGTGTAAATGAGTAAATTCATGCCTTATAAGAAAAATTTAATAATTAATAAAATAATGTATACATAGTTGTAATCCTTATTAAGTATGATATTTATTTAGATTTAATTATTTTCTAACAAATTTAAAATCTTAAAAACCAAATAAAAGATACAGTTCAAACCGGTTTTCTAAACCATGTCTTGACCTGTTTATATTTTGTATTCCTTCTTTATTATATATGTGTTTCTTAATGTAATTATTTTATCAGTTATTACATTTTTATTGATAATATATATATAAGCTTTATATTTATATATTATTATTATTTTATATTATTATATGTTACACATTTCTTTCTATTATATAATATATAATTATGTATTAATTTTTTTCTATGTTTTCAAATATATGTTTAGTATATGATAATATTATATATGATTGATTCACTGGAAAAGCAGCTGCAGCCCCATTGGAAAAGCATGCACAGTATAACACACGTTTGCCTCTCACATCTCATCAAAGTAAAACTTCATCCCACTATTCACCAGAATAGCTCCATAATTGACTACCTAGATAACAGATAATACTCAAATAGTACAAAAAGCACCAACTATTTCTTCTAATATGCCCACAAGGAATATCAATATTACTTATCAGAATCTTATTATTCCAGAATCAAATTAAAGATTTAATATGATTTGGCCAACAGTCAATTTGTATCCGGTGATGAATCATAGATGGCTTTGAATCTTGCAAAGCATGGATGGTCTCTGATAAATATTACAAGATTCAGCAATTCATTATTTTTTTTTTTTTCTTTCCAAGACTCTTATCAAAAACATTGAATAGTTAAATAAACTTAAAATAAAAAAAAAATAAAAAAAAAAAAAAAAAAAAAAAAAAAAAAAAAAAAAAAAAAAAAAAAAAAAAAAAAAAAAAAACTTAGGGAGCACTACTAAGTACACCCCCTATTAGATAAACTTAAATTTATATCCTGTTCCACTTCTCTTCCAAAATGAACTCTTATCATATCTCAAAAGATGACAATAAGTATCTAAAGCCATATAAAAAATCAAAGAGAATGATAAAACCGGAAGCCTTGCAGCTATTTTCAATGAACAGTAAAGTTAATGACTACACAAAGTAATCTCTTTTTCTAAAATTGAGAGAAAAGTACATGCTTATAGTTAACATGCGCAGAGAAAATTAGAAATTAATATTCAATACTTACATTACTTTTATCAAAAAATAACTTTTCAGAAGGCAGGCAAAAGAAATCAGCATCAGCACGCATTGGCCAACCTAACCGAAAACAGTCAGCAGACCTACAAAGATGTTGTTAAAAATTAAATCATAGACAGGTATGACAGTCAATCCAGAGAAAAATTAAAGCATTAACTGTACCAGAAATATTCATTTAAATCATCATAGTTCCTCCACTGTGAATGCTTTGACCTTCCCTTTTTGCTGCGTGCAGCTTCCTTTTGAGCAAGGAAATATCAATTTATTCATCAAAGCGAAAAATGAAAGAAATTAAGTTTATATGGATGTGACAGCCACAAACAAAAAAGGAAAGAAGGACAAGCAGACTATAATCGATGCAAGAAAAACCTTAGCAATCACGTCGTAGATCGGAGTGACTACTTTCCTTAAAAAAGCTTCCTCTTCACCTCCATAAGCTGGCTTCACATTCTCTCCAGTCATTGGACTGACATTACCAGCAAGCATACCATACAATTCAAAAGCCATCTACAGAAACCATATTGAAAAGAACCAATTCATGTCAATATTCACAAAAAAGTAGCAAGTTACCATCAAAGTCTCAATTAAAACCAAGAAAGCAAAGGCGACAAAGTCAGCAAATACTAAAACCATAGGGAGAATATACACACACATGCACATTGCCTCCCAAACAGTCATGAAAATAACATTATGCAACACCAGGAAAAAAATAACAAAATCACAACATGACAAACGCATCTATATTATATTATACGAACTACATGTTTCAATGCAAACAGTCAAGATACAAACAACAACTAATGATATAAACAGGGTATTATATTTTTTGAGACTGAAACTTACATTCATTAATTTTTTAGTGTTGGAAACTAATGCAGGAAGCAGACATTATAATGCTCTTAATAGCCCTCTTGCTTAGGTTAAACATCAAGAAAGTATAAACACCAACTCGCCTAAAACCTTATTCCATATAAATGTGCATAATTACATATTCATCTGAAGTATCATCACAGTCAATGGTTGAATCTCATCACCAATAGATCTTATAAGTTCACTTTGTTTCTTCTTTTTCTTACAATAACTATCCTTTTCAAATTTAATCTAATTTTCTTAGAGTAGAAATAAAACAAATCAGAGAATGTTGAAAAGTGTAACTCGGTAAGAATTATGTAGCCATTTGGAAAGGATATTTGAATATTTTGTACGTAACAATGGCAAAGAATTCAAAATATCTGTATAACATGGCAGAGAACAATCAATATTGATTAACAAACTATCTTTTGCATTATATGGATATATAAATCTATAAATTAACATTCCCAACCAGGATGCAAGAATACAGATCCAAATTACATAGCCAAACATCAAACACAAAGTTAACACTTGTAACTCAACAAACTTTTTCATGGACTCCATACAACTTAAAAATTATTAATGTAAGATTAGACATTAACTTGACGTAATAACATAGATTAAACACGGATATGCAACCCTGACAATTTAATGTAGGGAAAAACAAACTAGTAGCCCTATTGATCATTATCATTTTAATTTTAGCTGACTAGGGTTTAGAGAGTGTCATTCCCATTCGGCTCAGCTCACTATAACTTGAACTACCTATCTTGATAAAAAGAAATATGATAGCAAGTTATCTTAGACAACCCCCAAAATACAATACTAAATAGTGACCTCTAAAGATTATGATGCATGATGCGATTGTGAACACTATGATACATAAACACAATGTCAGACAGTGACCAGAAACAAAACACGAGTCAACAGAATATATTTGTTAATTTTGTTCCTAAGTGAAATTGACAGAAACAAGAGCATGCACACACATATATGCAGGGATCAATATGCTTCATATTGAATTCACACTTCATTGTATATAAATATTAGCTTTTCATTGCAAATGCATCAAAACATCCCTAAAAATACAAACATAGGGGAACAACAAAAGCAACTCAAACATGCTGGGGAAAATAGATAATCATTACAAATCTATTCAAGTTACAAAGCATACATGGTGATATATGTAACAAAGGCATTCTGGCATGAATCGTAGGTTGGCAGCTTCACCCCATATTAGAAGATATAGACCCATATATAGTAGTTTGCGCTGCTGTACTTCTTGCTGTATGGTAGGTAACCTGTCAAATGCATCCTCAAGAGATGTTACAAGGAGAGCTTAAAAAACATATATTTTCATTGTAGATGAGCCAAGCTAAGAGCTGCTAATCAGCAAGACACTGTATAATATTTATCATTCAACATAAGGCAAAAACACTCACCAAAGGCTACTTTTCCGACCCAAATACTTGCACCATTTTTTGTAATTCTTGAAAAGTTTCTTCATCACTTCTGTCAGAGCACGCTCATCCAACTAATCAAAGAAAGTAAACTAGTCACAAGTAGATAGAATACAAATTACAGTATTATATTTATACTGACGAAAAGTAGGTATAAAAAGATGGTGTTTGTTTTATTTTCTTACTTCAATTTTGCTTGATATGTTTTCACTAACAATTGCAAAAAATATCACCTTATTTTCACTTTGTTGCCTTTTATCAAGGATTTCCATAGGGGGAAGTAAAAGCAACAAAATTTAGGGCCTGTTTCCTGTTTTAACAAATAATTACACAAAGGTTACCTTGTCTTCACCTTGTTTCCTGTTTTCAAAATTTGAACAGGATACGGAGGAAACAAGATAAGATAAATAGAGAATGTGTTTTTCACCATTTTACAGTACAAATCTTCAAAAGCAAGAACCCAAGGTAAAATAAGGTTCCTTTTTGTAAGTAAGTAAAAAACAGTAAGTGAAAACAAAATAATTCACCAATTTCTCAAACTCAACAGCTCCCTAGTTTTCACCATTCCCTTCCCGGTATCATAGAAACAAGAAACAATGAAAACAAGGATGAGTTTTTCTTTAATTTTTAATACGAAAATTATCAACAGACCAAAAAGAAAAAACCAAAATCAAAAGCTGCCTTGTTTTTTTGTGCATAATTCACATGTGAAGATAGATTGCCATCACAGATTCAAAATGTAATGTCTATGAAATGTGCAGGACCTTTGACTCATAAAAGATATACAGTAGGAAAGCAGAGGATTAGTAGAATGAAGAAAAAAACAATAAGTTGAACAGTATCATATCAACAAAAGAAATCACCATGCCCACTTACACTAAAACTTGAAAACATTAAATATAGCATGCCTCCTCTACTATCTAAAGTCCGAACCATACAAAGTTCACCCATAAAAGTTCAAAGAGCATTCAAATTGTACGTATTAAACTGAGCACAACAGACAGAAGCAGCCTTAGGACAATAAAGCAGCAAAATGCTTGGATGATGTTACAAAAGAAAGGAGAAAAACGAGGTAATTCAGTATAGTATCGTTTTCCCATTGGACCAACAAACTAAACATGTTCTTTTTCTTCTCTTTGACTTTTTCCTTTTAAATTAAATAAATATAAACAGGGTTTTATTTGGAAGCTAAAGTTGAAACTATGCATAAGTTCAATTTAAAACTAACCTTTGGTTGCTGATCAGGCTTTGGAAATTGTCTTATGTGAACATTAGCAAGCAGTAAGATCAAATGCTCTCTCTGATTTGCAACATTGTGTTTCTGCAGTATGTATAAAACTATTTACTAAAACCAAGAGGAGGCAAACAAGTTCAATTCAATATACTAATGAAGATGTCAATAAAAAATACAACATTAAAATAGACAAATAACCTCACAGTTTGTGGTTGTGTTATACCTGAAATCCAAACATTGACCCAAGCCAATCCAAAATGTCTTCATCCTTTTTTTTCTTGTAGTCCTTAGGCCATGGAAGACCCCTAGTGTTACGAAGTGCATATACAGCAGCTTGGATCTATAAAGAGTAATAAATAAGAATGTTCATTATAAGTAAAATGATCAGAATTACAATGTATGAAACTGAATTTCATGCCTCGGGAAATCTCATTATAGCCTGGTTAGCACTATCGGGATCAAGAGGAAGAATATTGTAAGGAACTAAGATCTCAGTTTTCTCAGCAACTTTATCTTGGGTCTCCAAAATCTGTAACAATGGCAATGGCAAATCGATCACGCATATTAGTGATGAAAAATCCTAGCAAGAAGGGGATCCCAATAGGGGAATGACATCTAAGGAGCCACAGAAAATAACCTCACGATCGACTTCCATAGATTGTGTCATGTTAACAGCCTTCAAAACCTCAAAAAGAACATTAGCGGTGTTATATGCCTTGGTGAGCTGCGCACTGAGAGGGACAAACTATTAGTCACACAATAGCAGGAGAACATAGCAATAGAAAATCATCTAGAAAATCTACCGGTCAGCTTTATCGGCAGCATTTTGTAAAGCTTGGATATATTTTTTGTAGTAATGCTGATAAAAACTCTGCATCTCACGAGCATCGCTCTTCTTAACCCTTCCTTTCAGAGTTGGGTCATTTTCCTAACAAATTGACCAAAATAAAACAGATAGAGACTCAGCATGAAATAATTAAAGTAACACGGAGGATCATAAAATTTCACACAAGGCAACAATTCGTTCTTCTCATACATAACTCGTTCTGGAGACTTTACCAGTTTCGATTTGTACTGCTCTCATCTTTTTAACGGGTAGAAAGCATTAAATCGAATAATGTAAGAGCAAAACACCGCAGCCTAAGCATGGCAGAGTCATTACAGAACTTTCAATTCGTGTTGTCATTATTAACAGACATAGGTAAGAAAGAAGCGAGCACCACCAATGACGACTGATTTCCACTCTGAATCAAATAATTTCCATAGTTCATACATTCTTTCCATACTTTATAACCCACAACAGCAAATGACACACACAGACACAAGCACAGTGCACACTGTGTACGAGATACATTTCTTCAGATTTATCGGAGGAGAACAAGTGGAAAACAGAGTAAGCAGGAGAGGCAGAAACAAATGAAGTAGGAGAATAGTTAGGTACTCTTTCAAGGCGTTGAAGAAGTGCGGTTTTGAATTGGCGAACACCACGACCACTTGAGTTGGGATCGAGCCTGTGAGCTTTCTCAAATGCGTAAAAGCGGCCTGCAATGCAAGATCAACACGAACTTAGTACAAAAATAGAAGGTAGGGATGATGAAAGTGGAGAGTGAAGAAAGAAACATACAGAGATAAGCAACCCTGGGATGAGTCTTTTCAACTTCGTTAGCAACACGAAGAATAGGTGCAATTTCGACGAGAGAGGAAGGCACAACCTCACTGTCAATGACTGACTCTCCCAAGTTCCCGGCAGTCTGCGTCCGAATGATCCGCCTGGGCGGCGGCGCCTCGGACGACGGCCCCGCGCCTCCTCTGGAGGTCGACATTCCGACCACACTGTGCAGACAGCAGAATAAAATGGCGATAATGAGTAAAGATGCATAAGCATAAAGGTGCACGAGAGAAGAGAAAAGTACCGAGCGAGAGAGAAAAGCTGAGATTCGGATTCTGATTGGGAATGGGAGATGAAACCCTAGCACAGAGTGAGGGTGAGTGAGGAAGCTAAGGTGCTTCGAAGCTAAGGAAAAGGCATAAAGGTGAGTGAGAATGAGAGTGAGAGTGAGAAATGAGATTTGTATGAAAAGCAGAAAGAGTTACTACTATTGCCAGTTGCGGACATATGCTTCGCTGTGCTGCACTGCCACGCACACTATTTTAGTTTATTTTTTCTTTTCTTTTCTTTTTCTTTCTTTTCACCGCATCATGTATTATATTATAAAATAATATAATCACGTCATCTTACTCCAAAACACTCTTTTTCTATGCACTTCTTCATCAGATTTTTGTGTTAAACTCAGTCTTTACCAAACTTGATTTTGACTAAGCAACACATAAAGTGCACTCTAAAAGGAAGTGGATTTAGTAGATATACACCACAGAAATAATTATATTACTAAACTAAATTTTATACATTTTCTTAAGTAAACTGAGTTTGGAAAATTGATTTTCAAACAAAACGGCTAATGTTGAGTGAAAAAAAAAATAACAGTTACTGTTAAATGTTTCATTCAGAAAGTATGAACAGAACGTTCTTTTGTACTAAATATAAATATTAATATTACTACAGAAGTAGAGGTTTTAAAATATGGAAAGAGACTTATTTTGAAAGAGTTGGTTGTAGAGACATTTTTTATACCGTTTGAATTGTGTACTTCTAATGTATGACATTATTTTCAAATACGTCTTACAGTCAACTTTGCATTGAAACAATTCTCTCTGTATGGACCAAAATGAACTTGAAAGCTAATATTTGTAATGTCAATAACAGAAGTTATGTTTTTGTTTATTGTATTTATTTTATAACCTTTTAAGTAAAGAATATATTTAAAGTATTCTAATTAATTTTGTAAAAGTTTAACTAATTTTGGAAAATACAAAATTTAAATCTGTTTTCTCAGCTTTTGCGGGTGGTCGGTTCATAAAGGAGTTAACCGTTGTCTATTAGATGGGGTAGTTTGTCGATTTTTAAAGGACTAATTAACAAAAACATATGAAACTAACTAGTTTTGTCAGTGTATATTGAAAATTATTCAAAAAAGTAGCTTGTAACGCTTTTTTCGACACATTGAAACTCTACTAAAAATTATCATGAATAACAAAACATATAAATTTTATAACAATATGGAAACACAATTTTTTCGTAATAGTTGAGAAAGCTAATTTTTACTCGTTTTAACTATTTGAGACTATAAAATTGTTTACAAATTTTAGTTTAATGTTTTAAAAATAGCTTAAATACGTAAAAGGTTCCATTGATTATGAATATTTTTAATCGTTTTTCTTTTTTATTTATAGATATTTTTCTGGTATAAAAGTTATATTTTTCCCTTTTAAAAAAATTATTTATCTTAAAATTACTAACAATGTCATCTAAACAATAAATAGTTTTATTTGTAGTTAATAATTAACATATTTTATTTTTCATAATTATTATAATCATGTATCAACTTAACTACTTTCATGTTCATGTCAAATTGATAAGTAACTTTGAAGATTTAGTTAATGAGGAGTAAGGTTGAATTGATTTGTTTGTTTAACTATTTAAATAGAGTCAGATTCAATGAATCTGAAAATTACATTTTGAGATATAAAAAAAAAGTCTATTATAAAAAAATCATTTCAAAATATAAAAAAAAAAGTGTTTTTCAAATTAATTTTGAATATTTTCTTCATATATTCTTCTTAATATTGAAGAAAATACTTTCTCAAACACTTATTTATATTCAAGAAAATACTTTCTCAAACACTTATTTAATCTCAATGTTTCAAAAGGTATTTTTTTGAAATTGCTAAGAAGATAAAAATATGCCAAAAATATATATTTATTTTTGTAAGAATCTCGGAATGTTTTGAAATGAAGTAAAAACTCAGGATAAGCATGTCGTTTTGGCAGTAAAAGGAACAAAAGGGGGTGTATATAATAAAAAAGTGGTGTATTGAGTTTTTTGTGCAAGAAAACGCGGGCTTTGTCCATATAGGAAGAGGGAGAAAGGGAGGAACAAAAGAAGAACTATGTGAGTTGAGGTTTGAATTAGGGAGCTTTGTTCTTTCTGTGTTTGTTTGATGTATGAGTGTTAATTTATTGAAGTGAATAATGTTGGTTGTTATGAATTATGAGCTTTTTTTAGTAGCGATTGATCATTAAGAAGGAATGATGAATCAGAACCCGCAATGGAGTGAAGGAAGAGGCGACCATGACACCGCTCTCTCTCATTTTCTTGCTTCCTTAATGGATTACACTCCCACTGTAACTTTCGTTTGCTCTGTTCTTCCAATTTCTCATTTTGCACAATTTAATCACTGTCCCTTTTGTTTAGATACCTGATGAATTGGTGGAGCATTACTTGGCCAAGAGCGGTTTTCAGTGTCCTGATGTTCGACTGTGGGTTCTTCCTCTTATCTCCATGTGGGTTCTTCCTCTTATCTCCATTTATTATCAATTTTTCTTCTGGCAAAGTTTTTTTTTTTTTTTTGTGAGAAAACACGTCATTGATTACCATGGCTTCTGTTGGGTTTCTCTTGCCTTTTGTGGCAGTTTTTGAGACATCTTGTATTTATTTTTAATCCATTCTTACATTTCTTGTTCACATACTGTGAACTTGACTGGAAACACTTATGATTTTTTTCAGGACAAGATTGGTAGCTGTAGCCACTCAAAAGTTTGTTGCTGAAGTTGCTGGAGATGCTCTCTTCAGTATGTTAATTTTACTTGTGTTCTTGGTTGAATCTTTACCTTCTAGCTTTTATTTTATTTTCAGCCTGAAAGTATTGAACTTTTTGCAAAAGTTAGTTCATGCATGTGAGAGGAGTTGAGGAGTGTCTGAATACTTGTTTCTTTAATGTGTGCGTCTGAGGTATTATAGGAAATGCATATACACACACGCATTTCAATGGAATTCTTTACACTACTGCACTTGATTTTTTTGTGATTTTATCCCTACTTATTTAAATGCCCATAAATGTAGAAACTACAATGAGAGGACAAATTTGAATCAAAAAGTTTGATAAACTTTTAGCTCCCTAGGAGGTAGCTTGTACCAACTTTTGGTATGTATGATTCATGTAGGAAGTACAGTACTTTCACTGTAAATAACGTTGGTTCTTTTTTAGACTCGTCATCATAAGTTTAGTAGATGATATAAAAATATTATTTATCAACTTAGATCCTTTATCGTGTTGCTTATATTTTATTTCATTTGACTTGGTGTCACTCTCTTCTCACATATGTATGCAAGTCTTAGTGTCCTATATTTTAGACAATAACTGTCAATGTCTTCATAGGATATAACTGACCAACTTTTTTTTTAATACCTTTTTTGTCCTGGTGATATTGATTTTCTTAGTTTTACCAATATAGAATCTCACAAGTTTCTCCCTTTTTTCATCCCCGAGTGCATTGCTATTTCGTTTTTGGCTAAGTTATAAGTGCATTGTTATTAGTCATTTAGTTGCCTTGTCTTTCTTTTGTGTCTATACTGGACAATGGGTTGACTAGATGTTAACTGTAGGCACTACAAAGCAAGACAAGCAACAATTCCAAAAGACAAAAGGGACAAGCAGCAAAAGGTTTTGACAGCTTATTACTGGTTTTCTCTGTACATTCATTATGTGTATGTGTATTGCTTACATTTCATCATGGATAACAGGATAAACGTTTAGTTTTGACAATGGAAGACCTATAGAAAGCATTGCTGAGGTAAGAATAGTTTGCTATTTCTCCTCATTGTAGGGTCATTGCAATCCATTATTGTACTATGGATGTTTACTCTCACTGTGTAACATCCACTATCCACACCTGACTATATAAATGAATAATTCACTACTCTCTTCCAAACAAGTCTGTGATAGCCCATCATTCATCTTTTAAACCTTTGCTTTGCTAGCTTATCTAGATCTTTTCTTGCTCTGTTGTAAGTTTGTAGAAGATGGTGATTTTTGCTAATATTCACTAGTGCTTAGAAGTTCTTGACCCAATTATGATAATTTACACATCTTCTGAGAGAAGATAAATGGGATCTGAAGAGTAGTATCATCTGCACTGCTTTGAACACCGTCATTGTCTATGACACCTCTTTCACTACTTTCATTTTCTTATCTCAACTGAAAAATGAAGACTTTTAATTGGTTTGAATCCGTTCAATGGTTTTTAATTCCATGTTTCCTGCCCTGTCTGACCAGCTGATCTAGTTTCATCATTTTCTTTATTTTTTGGGTGGTTTCTTCACAAAGGGTTTGAGACAGTCAATCTCAGACACATGCCATGGGTAAGCATGGTCAGCTCTCAGATCTCATTCTCCTCTGGGCCAAGAGACACACACTGCAACTAATAGTGTCATCCTATGTTGGTGGTGTAGTCATGTTTGAATAAATGCTTTTAAGCTTCTTCTTAGATCAAAATTATGTGTTTTATTGAGATCTATGGTTAGAAGATAGATAATATACCGTTCATTTTGGCTAATTTCGCCATGTTAATACTCTTTTACATTTGAATCCACTCATTACCTTTTATGAACAGTATGGCTTGAATTTAAGACATCAAGAATATTTTGCCGATAGCCCTTCTACTGGAATGGATCCTGCTACTCGAGAAGAATGATTAGTAAGTATTGATTTAGATACCAAAGCCGAATTGAGTATATTCTATTTGTTGATATTTTTGCTAGTTCTCAATCTCTAGTCTTATGTTCTGTATACTGAAGTCATGGCGAGGTATGCCTATCTTATGTAGTTGGATAAACGTTATTTTGCTGGCCTGAATTTGTGTGTATAACGTTTCCAAATATGTTTTGTAGGAATGACATTAGTGGAACAATTTTCATGATATGATGCTCCAACTATAGCAACTTGTCCTTGATTCTATCAAAGCTATGCCATTGTTCGCCACTAACATTAATGGTGCTTGTAGTAATTAATTTGTGAATCTGGTATGTGAAAGTACACTATCAGCAATGAACTTATCTTATGTCTCTTCTCCCGATTGTCGATTGTTGATTGTATAACGTTTTCCTTTGGTTCTCAATTTTCAATTGGATTGGGTAATAATACAACAACTTATATTTTGTATATTGGTGTTTAAATGCAAAGTCAGAAAATAATGTTATGAATATTCTAAAATTTTAATGTAATTTCTCATACCTTATCAGAATAATGTCCTCTCTTGATTTGTGAGTTTTTTTTATTTCAACCTTCACAACAAAAATATAGAGAATAACATTCAAAGGTTTATTTCAAGGCAGAAATGAAGATAAACTCAAATCCAGTGTTCCAAAGATAACGATAAAAACAAAAGATGAGTCGTTCTTATGCAAACTCTAACTAGCAAGTAGATAGAGTTTTTATTTTCCCGATAAGGCTCTTGAACCTAGCACAATAAAATTTAATACATGAACAAAAACTTACCCCAACTATAAATAAAATTCTCAATGTTTCAATTGTACTTTTCTCGCATATAGTCATACAAGAATTGTAAAAACTGACACAATGCAAAGTGGCATTTAGTGGTGATTTCCATATTGAGGTTGGTGTAATTCCGATATCAAAGAGTCTAAATTTTGATATTTTGGAAGCACAAAATGTTGGCTGAAACATGAAAGTGATGACTTTATAACAAAAAGATAATAGAAAAGGTTATCAAAAAGAAAATGGCTTAAAGTTCGCTGGATTACTTCATACAGTAAAGTATTATAAAGGTTTCGTTCTACTAGAAGGTTGTACTACTTGTGTGTACTACTTGTGTATATATGTGTCTTGTTCTTCTTCATAATGACTCCTTTTATATGGGACTTTGAATGTATATGTATTTTGTTCTTCTTTATAATGACTCCTTTTATATGGGACTTTGAATGTATATGTGTTATTTTCTTCTTCATAATGTCTCCTCTTTTATATGAGACTTTGAAGATCAACTTTATCAATTCCGTTATTTTGACATTGTATTCCCTTAATGAGTGTTGACTAGAAGGTTGACAAAGAAACCTTAAAAATAGTAGTTTTTCACTTCTTTTGTAAGAAAACAATTCAAGCACAAACAAATATAAGATAGAATACCAATTTAAATGGTGTATTGTGATTCTTTTGTATCTTTTCAAATGATTTATTATGAACAGTATAAGATAAAATCTTTCTATATAAACCTTATTACAATTAAATCTTGTAATATATAATTTCATTTTTAATAAAAAAAATTATTTTATTTTACAAAACATTTGTGATGGCGGCTTTGATTATATGTTTTAATTTAACCATAAGCAAATAACAACTATTAGACTTCGGACGATAAGTTCATGATTTGATGAGTTTGATGATATAATGTTTTTCGCGGTATGATGTATTATAAATGATTTGGTTCGGTTCGATTGAAATTGTTTGATTTCGTTTCGTTCGATTCGGTTTGATTCAATTTCGTTTGGTTTGAATCAGTTCTGTTTGATTTTATTGAATTTGGTTCATTTACGTTCGGTTAGGTTTGATTTTAATCGGTTGGATCCGGTTGGAGAATTATGCTTAATCTAGAAAAAATGTCTTATTTTCTATCTCTTAGGGACAATAAAGTATATTTTATAAAAATTATAAAGAAAGTTGAATTTTTCCAAAGTGACTAAGGCATTCTGCAATCACCCCACTTGAGCTTTAGTTGTATCCATCCTCTAGTTTATTAAAACAAGATGTATGCATAAACAAAGTTTTAACATATATAAGAGAGGAAGGTATTGAAAATATTAGAATTAGATTAGAGGGTGAAGTGATTATATTTTACTTTTGTATTAAAATGTAAAAAAATAATGATTATAAGCCATAATTGATTAGTGATCCTCCATTCTTTTCATTTTGTTTTCTATAATGGTGAATATGGTATAATTTATCAACTAAAACTCTAAATTTTTAATCTTCTTGTATACTTATCTAGTCCTATCCTTAATTTCCTATAACAGGTTTTACAATTTAAAATTTCCATGACATATCTTGTATAAAATATTCAGTATACTCTTTGCCCACATATGCAATCAGTTACATTGTTATTAGAGTATTTTTAAAAAAAAAAAATTAATTTCAATTTAAAATTTTATTACAACAACCTATTTCAATTTTAGTTTACTTCATTTTTCAATTTATTAAAAATACACATTCTTTTAAAATTAACTAAGATAACTCCTGATAGATGTCATAATAAAAAGAAAAATATGAGGTAACAAATGAAAGAATAAAAAATAAATGTCATAAACAATGTTATGAGTGCAAAATAAAAGAAAAAGAAAGTTGGTGATGTGAACAACTCTATTAATAACTTTAATGACTAGAGAGTTATCTACAAACAACAATAAAAAAAATCTTAATTTATAGACTTATTATCACAATTAAAACACATAAAATGATAATATTTTAAATTAAACAAAAATATATATAAACTCATCAATTTTAGCATGAGCTTGTAAGTTTGATTGAGTTCGTATTAATTTCATTTCATCCACTAAAATAAAAATTTTACAAATAATTCAGCCTAAGATACGAGGAAAAATATAAACTTGTAAATTTGCATTTTTTATAAATTAAAGATCTTATGATCTTAAATATTTACTAAAATTATAATAGCATTGTAGAATTTTTTGTTCTATTGTTATTTTTGAACATATGTGAGTGTCAATTAAAAATAAGTAAAATAATAGAATTTTTATATAAGGAAAATAATGTGAATTTATAATATAATATATAATAAGGATTTATCTGTTTAATAACTATTTTTATTTTATTATTAATTGTTTTTTAATATCACAACACTTATAAATTTTATTGGTTATGTGCCAAGTAGGGAATGACTTTTGTATTGTGAGTAAATGACTCACATCCACCTAACCAAGAGATCAAATAGGAATTGCGAATAAAATAATTCAAATTTATATACAATACAAAAATAATTTTTTATATTTGTATAATATAAAAAAAGTCACATAAAAGTTAAAAACAGTAATTTATTTTATTTACAAAATATATAAAATTAAAATTAAAATAATAACAAAAAATAAAGAGGCAGTTCCCTTATTTGATTGACAGTGATAGCAGAATCCAGAATCCAGTAAATAGATAGAATTACATTTCCTAATGAAATGAACAATCAATACATTTCTTTTATCATGAATTTTGGTGAATCTTTGTGACCTATCTATCAATAAATTTTAAACCTATGAGCAAGTGGAGTCCACAGTAAAATCCTATTTAAATTTCATTCTCAGGAATGAAAATTAGCTACATATATTTTTTTACTCCCTTAAATATATATATATTTTTTATCAATGCTGGAATTTTGTATTCGATTTCCCTTTTTTCCCCTTTTCCCTTTTCATCTCAATCTTCTATGCTATACTTTCCTCATCCACCACCGAACCCTAACCCTAATCCTCCGTCCGTGTCTTCTGTTCTCTCTGCTTTTGCCTTGCAACAATTCCATCTATGAATAGCAAGTCGCAGCTTTCGTGACCATATAATGATCTTAGCGTTGCGAATCGATTGCATGGGTTTGGAGAATGCCGGAGCTTCGTAGTGGACCGCGACGACGTCGTGCTCCGGTTGGTCGTAGAAGCTCGGAACCACCGTCTTCGGGGGGGAGATACGTGAAGACTCGTGCTGCAGTTGCCAGGGAAGCGGCGGCGGCGGAGAGGCCGAGGACTCGTTTGGCGGCGAAACAATTAGAAGAGGAGAAGCCAGTCATTGTTATATCCGATCATACAAAGAAGGAAGTTGAAGGCGGCGCCATGGGGGATGAGAGTGGTGGTCTGAGTGCAAACAAGGGTGTTGCGCAAGAAGATGATGCTAGCCCTGCTCCTTTCCCTGATAGGGTATTCTATTGCCTTTTAATTACTCAATTCTTTTGTTTGATCATTATTCAGTGATGGTAATATATTGATGCTTACAATACTTGTTTTCACTCTGCAGGTTCAAGTAGGAGGGTCTCCTGTCTACAAAGTGGAGAGGAAACTCGGCAAAGGAGGGTTTGGACAGGTTTTTGTTGGTCGGCGAGTAACCGGTGGGAATGACCGTACCGCTGGCCCTGGTGCCACTGAGGTAAGAGCTTCCCCTGTTATCTCAGCTCTTGTATACATTCAAGAATACTGTTGGCTCTAAGTTGATTGCATGTTTGTTATGTTTCGTGTTTCAGGTGGCTTTGAAATTTGAGCATAGGAACAGCAAAGGCTGTAACTATGGCCCCCCTTATGAGTGGCAAGTGTACAAGTAGGTGCTCTGTTTATTATTTTGTCATAAGAAGTATATGTTGTCAATTGTTTTTGATTATTTACAAGGTTTGTGTTGAAGTATATTGGCCTGAGATTTGACCTTTTTAATTGTTTATGTGAAAAGCACCCTTGGTGGCAGTCATGGAATACCTAAAGTACACTATAAGGGGAGGCAAGGAGAATATTACGTAATGGTATGAACTACACAGCAGCCATTTCATATCTTCATCCCAACTTAACTGCTTAATTTTTATTTTTTTTTTCTTTGGGGTGCTATGTATGCAGGTGATGGACATGCTTGGTCCCAGCTTGTGGGATGTTTGGAATTCCTCGAGCCAGGCGTGAGTATAAGCCAACTTCATTTGTTATATATGCAGTGTTGTTTATTTGATCTGGTGCTTTAGAAAAAAAACTAGTATAATTCTTCTTGTGTATTTATTGTAAAGTTTTTATATGGAAGTGAGGTGACTCCTTTTTTAGCTTCATTTTCTTCCACATGCGTATGTAACTATATATTAAATAAATATACTAATGGAATGGACAAAAAGAAGTTGGAGTTGCAATTGTCGTTGATGGTCTGTTGCATTAAAATCTTTGTGGAGTCATCTTTTGGTTTTCTTTTCTCCAAAAAATTGGTTTGTCTTGAGCTAAATTTGTTTCCCGTTTTGTTTTCATACAAATGACTACTTAGTTTAATACTTACTGAATTTAACTTTACTGAATTTAACTTTTAATCCATTATATTTATTAATGATGTATATGATAATATGATGCATATTTTTACCTTCCATTATATGCCATATCTATTGAAGTACTTCTTGCGGTGCCACTCTTTTTTATTGTTATTATTATTATTATTATTATTGAAGCAGTTCGTTTCATTGTATTTTACTACATAGTGACTAAGTTGTTCCTTGTTTATTCATTGAAGTTCTGTTGACAGCTGTCGTTTGAATGTGTAGGATGTCTGCAGAAATGGTTTCCTGCATTGCAGTGGAGTCCCTGTCAATCTTGGAGAAGATGCACTCTAGAGGGTATGTTGGTAAAGCAATTTTTTTTATATTATTCCTTTTCTTATTGATTTGTTTGTAATCTGGGTGTTTTGATTTGTTATATTTATTATTGGTTTCTAAGCATGATATTCTGGTTCCTGTTGTTCATTATAGCTATGTGCATGGTGATGTAAAACCGGAGAACTTTTTACTAGGTCAGCCGTCTACGCCACAAGAAAAAAAACTGTATCTTGTAGACCTTGGATTAGGTTAGTAGGTTCAATTCAAGGATACACTTCATTCGTAGTTATGCTTTTGTTTTTGGCCTTTCTTATATAAGCACATCTTTTGCAGCTACGAAGTGGAGAGACACCTCCAGTGGGCTGCATGTTGAATATGATCAACGTCCTGATATGTTTAGGTTATCTTTTTCCATTCAATTTTTTTCTCTTGAATTCTATAGGTCGATATTGTTCTTTTTTTTTTTCATTTTCTGTTGTATGTTCATGGTTATTGAACTGCTTCAGGCTTACATTTTGTAATTTTTGTAGAGGGACTGTTCGATATGCTAGTGTTCATGCTCATTTGGGAAGAACTGCCAGTAGAAGGGATGATCTTGAATCTCTTGCGTATACACTCATTTTCCTTCATAAAGGCAGGTTACCTTGGCAAGGTTATCAGGTATATATACATTGTGGAATAAGTGTTGTTTTAGCAATTTATTTTTGTTCCAAACATCTACCGTTTACAATACCAAGGACACATTTATTACGTTTCTCCAATTTTGTGCTCTCCCTAAACTAGTCCTCAATAACTTTTTTTGCTGAGGGATACGGTATTCATAAAATATGATCCCAAGAAAAGGATAACCTTGTATGGAAGAGCTTATGAAAGTAACATAGAATGTGTTCAGATGTTATTTTCTTATTATTTCCATAAGCTCTCCTGCCTATGAAACCAGCTTATAACTTGTATAAAAGTAATTTAACCATATTTCCTCTTCATTTATAAAAGCTAAAAAAATAAGTGTTACAGGTTACTACCTCCGTTCTCATTTATAAGCAAAAAAAATACGCTTGTTCTCAAATGTAATCAGATTTTAACTATTTTTACTTCATTTCATTTAGTGAATCTTTTCCTAAATACCTGAACTTTAATTAATGTCTGACTTTTGCTTATATCATAATATTTTTCTTTTCTGTTTTACGAGGACATTTTAGGAAGACTATTAAGAGATTGGTAAAATATAATGCACTTAACTGATCTTCTTAATCTGTGTGAGATTTTTTACTCAATAAGAGTTTAAGTAAGGTGTTTATCTAAAACCATACTTAGTCATATTGCCGTATTTTTATATATAGAAATTAGGATTTTTATAATCGTTTTGTAACACTTGTACAACCCTTATTTTAGAATGGAGAGTGGTGATTGAGTTTCTCTACATATACTGTTTTAATTTGATTTTGCCTTATTATTTTTAGGGTGATAACAAATCCTTCCTTGTTTGCAAAAAGAAGATGGGAACATCTCCTGAGATGCTATGCTGTTTCTGCCCAGCTCCGTTTAGGCAGTTCCTTGAGATTGTAGTGAACATGAAATTTGATGAAGAACCTAACTATTCTAAGTTAATTTCTTTGTTTGATGGTATGCTTGGACCAAATCCTGCATTGAGGCCAATCAATACTGAAGGTGCTCAAAAGGTAAAATATTACTGTGTGATTTTGGAGTATCTGTTGTCTGAATGATCATTCTTCTATTATTTTTTGTACATGCGTGTGTGTGTGGTGGAAACTGTATCAAAACAAGTTGGAGAATTTTTCCTGTATAAAAACAGAATTTCCTATTTTTATCATCATGATTTTGGTATGTGTTCATGGTGCGATCCTTTTGTTCCCCACAAACAAAATGTATCAGGTTGGGCAGAAGAGGGGTAGATTGAATATTGAGGAAGAAGATGATTCACAGCCCAAAAAGAAGGTCCGTTTGGGGGTTCCTGCTACACAATGGATTTCAGTTTACAATGCAAGACAGCCAATGAAGCAAAGGTATATGCAGCCACTTTTTGTAGGGGCTTCCTTTAATTGAGTAATTGGATATCTGAGATTTTTTTTCTTATGCACTTTGCTTGTATTGTATTGTAACAAATGTTTGCTTTAGTTTACCTCAACCTTTAATTTGATTTGACTTGTTTAATATCGTAGTTTAGCATATATTTATGTCTTAATGGTACTTGCCTGATTCTTTTTTAAGTGTATTTTGGAACCATTTTGTAGTGGAGATTTTTTTTTAATACGTAATTGAGTCCTTCTAGTAGTTGAACTTAAAATTTTATTTCATAGCTTGAACAGTACTGAATTTTGTTGAATTCACTGTAGGAAAAGTATGAGTGCTAGGTGCTGAAATATTTATAATATGCTAGAGTAGTTTCCAAGTAATAAGTAATTTCAACAGTATAATGTAATTGGCGGCTGATATGACATGAAGTATAATGTGGTTTACGTAAATCCTTGGAGGTTCCGAAAACTTTTTGAGTTTATTTAATTTCAGAATTATTAAAATATCAATAGTAAAATAGTATTCAGTATTTTAATTCCATAATAAAGCATATTAGTAAACTATAACATCTCAATACAGTCAATACTTTACACTAAAATTTTGAAGGAACAAAGCACTATATTATTTAATTTATTATTTTTTAATTTTTATATCATATATTATTCTTTATTTAGTTTATAATTGTTTGGTTATTATATTATATATGCTATGCTTTAAATATTTTTATATTGTTAATGCTATTAATTTTTTTACTTTAATTATTGTATTATATAATAAGTATCTATTCTTGGTTAACAAGTAAAGAATTCATCCATACCTTTTTTGTTTAACAGACCCAATGAAAAATATATTGGACTTGAAAAAGATACTGAGTAATCATGACCTGACCATAAGTAAGTCAAGGCTCAACAAATAATTAAAAAAAAAAATAGTTGTGACCTGACCCACCAGTTCCCTTCTTGCCAATGCCTCACGTGCAGCTTAACCTAACGCAACAACACTTAATGTCAAGTGAAATAATTGTAGTAGCCATGAAATCTCCTTTCAGGATTGCATTCCTGCATCACATTCACTGCTCTTTACATGTGATGTAATGGGTTCTTTAAGAGTGAGCCTTTCTGTACTCATCTCATCTGCGACTGTGGGTGGCTCTTTCAACGTTTATGCAACAAGTTAGAGATGACTGAGGACCACAAAATCTCTACCTCTCGAGCATTTGTTATGACTGTGTTTTTGACTTTTGAATTGGTTGTAATTAGGTATCATTATAATGTAGCGGATGCAAGATTAGCGCAACATGTGGAGAGAGGGATTGCGGATGGCCTCCTTATTAGCTGTGTGGCTTCTTGTTCCAATCTCTGGGCACTTATTATGGATGCTGGAACTGGTTTTTCCAGTCAAGTTTACAAGTTGTCGCCATTCTTCTTACATAAGGTGAATTTATATGATATAATATAAATCAGTACATGTCCTGTAATTCGTTATTTGTTTTCATATGATGAATCTTGCCAATGTGACTCTTTCAGGAATGGATCATGGAGCAGTGGGAAAAAAACTATTACATTACTTCTATTGCGGGAGCTAATAATGGGAGCTCTCTTGTTGTTATGTCAAAAGGTCTGTTTTTTAAGTTTTTATAAATGATTGATAACAGACTATTTATTACCCCGTTAAAATGATTGTATCTTATTCAATACTATGATGTATTTTGGATTAATTTCAACTTAGCCGTATTTTTAGTTCCCACCTGTTCTGACTTTTTGTACTAGTTTGGTGAAGAGAATGTATATTGTTTCTACACATGCATTCTGTTTCAAGTGAGATAGGAGTGAACACTGTGTTGTCTTGTTTTGGGTCTGGGTTAGATTGGGGTTTTGGAAAGAGGTGGAGAGATGGTTGGGGGTTGCATAAGAAAAGGTGGGACGGAGGATGTTAGCCAATGGAAGAGGTGTGTTATTGGTGAGAAGTGAGAGCTGATAGGTTACTGTGGACGGATCATGGTTTCCTTTGCTTCTGCTAGCAGCTGATATGATGTGAATAAGTAGAGGGCGAAAGAAAGAGAACAGCCGTGTCTGAATATAAGTGAATCAGCATTTACTATAATATTTATACAGTATGTACAGCTAAGTTATCTAGAGCTGTAGTAAACTAATTCAATTACTAGTATTAATGCTTTTCCTTTATTTGAGCATTTATGAGTGAGAGAGGGATAAGCAACACTTCTAAGTATTGACTGTGTCTTTACATTCTAGGTGAGCTTTGGTTAGTGTTTTCTGTGGACAAAGATCTGAATTTCTGAGGATCTCTACTTACAAACATTCAGCTGTAGCTAAATCTGATTTTTGGTGATGTGTGGTATAACTTATGCAGGCACGCACTATACACAACAATCATACAAAGTAAGTGATTCATTCCCATTCAAATGGATCAACAAGAAGTGGAGAGAAGGTTTTCATGTGACCTCAATGGCCACTGCTGGAAGTCGCTGGGGTGTTGTAATGTCTCGAAATTCTGGATATACTGATCAGGTTTGTTGTTTATATTGTACTTCTGTATGATATCTTACCAAGTTTTTCTTTGATTATTTGTTTTTCTACCTTCTGTATGTTTGTATTTTATTGAATAAACCTGTGTACCTTAAGATCCTTTTTCTTGATAGTAGTAATAATTGTCCAAAACTAACATAATTTAACCAAAATTTATCCATTTTCAGGGGTTTTTGGGAAATTTAAAGTGCTAGTGTTCTGATTGAACTATTTTGGTTTCTGTCAAGAAAATTCTGGCTAGCTAACATTTTCCTTTTTCATTAGTTCCAAGGTTTAGTTTTGTTGACAAACTGCAACCTTAAGAATCACCGTGACATTTTAAACATCTAAAGATTGCTTGATACTGATTTTCTAAGATTCAATCGGTTAATTTTTATCTGGTTAAGTTAGAGGGTAAATATATTATTTGATAACTCATCTCATGTTGGGTCCGAAATGAATTCATGCTTTCTACGAGAGTTTGGCTCGAATTTTTCTTCTAAATTAAATGATTTATGTTGCTTATTGCTCATATATATTCATTGCTTTTTTTCTAATGGTTATGTACAAAAACTCAGCTGCTTTGTTTTGGTTGAAATAGTCTGTAATGCAATTATTGAATCTGTCACTGGATCTAATACTTGTTCTCTAACCATCCACCTTTTCTAATGTAGGTTATTGAACTTGATTTTCTCTATCCTAGTGAGGGAATCCACAGAAGATGGGATAATGGTTATAGGATTACAGCAACTGCTGCTACATGGGATCAATCTGCTCTGATATTGAGCATTCCGAGGCGCAGGCCAGGTGATGAAACCCAGGAAACTCTGCGCACATCTCAATTTCCAAGCACACATGTTAAGGTAATGGTTGTTGAATGAAGTTGTTCATTTTTGTAAAGCCGATACCGAGACTGATGTTTTAACTTGGGTTGTGTTTGTGTACAGGAAAAATGGTCAAAAAACCTTTACCTTGCTTGTTTGTGCTATGGGCGCACAGTATGCTGATTTGCTTTGTAGGCGAAAGCGTTTTCGAGTATTTCATCCTGCACCCTACAAGTCTTTTGCGCCACCTCCTGTTGGTTCCGGGAGCGAGTTTTTGTAATGTATATTTTTCATTCCAAAAAGTCCATTAATTCCGAAATAAATGGGAAGTGGCGAAAGAGATTTAGGAAGTTGGATCTAGTATTTTGTTGTCTGTAAAATTATACATTTTGTAATGGCCCAATCATGTAATAACTTGGCAGAGAATTATTGTATCTATTACAAGTTCCTTGGGGTGGGGAATGTGGCAGTTAATGTATACAGCTTAGCTTTATATGTTACTCCAATATATGTATATGGCTTTATCAAATATTTTTTAAGATTGTTTCCATGACTAGTCTTAATAAAACTTTGTATGGCTATTCCCTGTGAAAAGAAAGGGTCCAGCAGATTTATAATTTCCCTCACGCATCGCATGCATATATGACTTTCTGTCTATCTTTACGACAAACGCGATTTGGATTCGTGAAATTTGGATTCATGAAAGTAACCATCACCAACTCTTTCATTCTTTTTATTCATGACGAATCTTTCGCTAGTTATAAAATATAGTGAAGTTTCTTTATTAGTTATTCTTCAATGTCCTTTCGCGCATCGAAGTGACAAAAGGGACCTCTCCGCACTTGCGATTCTATTGTTATTTTTTTTTTACTAAAGCATTTTAGCTGGATAATCCAGTTTCTAGATAACTTGGAATATTTTGTGGTAAACATAATATATGTTTTTTCTTTTCTGTTTACTTTGATCCCAATCTCTCTCCTGCCTTCATAAAGTCTCTTACTCTTCTGCCTTTCTTCTCCTCTATATATTAACATCGATGTAAAATATAAATATTTACAAATTTTAAGTATATTTTTTGCAAATAGTATAAATTAGTTCTATTTAAACTAAAAATTTGTAATTTAAGAAATTTTAATTTGTAATAATTCAATTTTCAGGTATTTTAAAATTTTCTGAAATTTTAAAATTCTCATTCAAGCACACTCGTAGTAAAATTTTGAAATTTAAAGTATTTTATGATAAATATATACGGGTTTGAAGTGGAAAAAACAATTTTTTTTGTTGAGTTAAATTTGATATTCCAGTTAGTTTATAGAAAAGAAGGTTTAGAGCAATCAAGTACACGGATAAAAAAGATGTAAGAACTAAGAGTTTTAAGTATATGTAGAATTTTTTTGTAATGATAGTGCTCAGATTTTGATTTATTATTATTAGTGAATTTTATACAACAATTTAACTAAGATTGTTGGTACAACAATAAAACAAATTAATATTCTTTTCTGTAAAATAATATAAAAGATGTACACGTAAAACACGAACTAAAAATGTATCCTTATCACACGTTCCTGATTTCGTGAAATTGTGCACAATCTTTTTTTTTTCGTATTAAGTTGTTTGATATAATTGGGTAATATGTTAAAAATAATCGTTCAATAGATAAAAAAAAATGTATATAGTTGCATATCATTACATATTATTTTACAAAAGCATATATTATTTTAAGTATAGATAGTTATTTCTTTTTAAAGCTTTTACCATTTTTTAATTTGAAGATGTAATTTGTAAAACTTGAATTGAGTTTTAAAAAATAAGAATTATTAGATTCTTGTCCAATTGTATTTTAACCACGTATCTTAAATTGTAAGATATTTAACAATCAAATAAAAATATCTTATTATATTATTTTCTAAAAAAACTAAAAATAAGCAAATCTACAAGATAGTCTGTTCAATGTATTGAAAAAAAGTGTAATACACATAATAATAATAATAATAATAATAATAATAATAATAATAATAATAATAATAATAATAATAATAATAATAATAATAATAATAATAATAATAATAA
>Ga0209489_100933_pt1 | contig 58645 bp, 20 predicted proteins | sample SiratrowhiteBW_FD_187527 | JGI IMG/M metagenome (GOLD analysis project Ga0209489, IMG submission 187527) | Root nodule microbial communities of legume samples collected from California, USA - Siratro white BW (SPAdes) (version 2) | ecosystem: Host-associated > Plants > Roots > Nodule | place... | reverse complement strand
TAATTATTACAATTTAAAAATTAAAAAAAAAAAATATATATATATATATATACGGCAGTTTCTATTGTTTTTGATAAATTGATTGTATTGTTTGAAATACATGTAAAAAAGAGACTGATGAATAGTACTATTTTTGCTTTCTATGATAGAAAAGCACGTCCCATTAGTGCTTTTTCAAACGCAGTATTTCGTACCTATTAATCAACCAGGCTCGTTTGTCACAGCCAATATATGCATGCACTCCATCTGAACAATTATTATACTTAAACACTGCTCTACGTGAAATTAAATTATACCCTAATTAACCGAATAACCTTGGAAGAAAAAACGAAAAGAATTGAATAAATGATGAAGATAAGAGTTTTTCTCGCCATAGTACTAATGTTTTGTTATTATTAGGAAGTACATTTTTAAGGCTGAAATGTTGCTTGGCTTTGAATCAATGATCACTTCCCTTGTACCCTTCATCAAATAAAATAAAGGGGTCATGAAATATATGTGGCTATTTTTCTGAAAAAGGGTTTGTTGGAGAATATTAGGTAGAGGGTGATTAGGTATTAGGTAACATTGCATTTGGAATTCACCCGCTTTGTTGTTCTTCAAGAATTCTCACATGGAGCACCAAAAGAACGTTGGATCCTGCAGGCTATTATACACATATTTACGTCATCATCATTGTTATGCAGTGCCCACTGAAATAACAATAATAGCAATGAGTTGTAAAGTTGTAACCACATTGCATGTAGCTATGATCTCCGATTTCAATTACCATACACTTTTCCAAAACTAAAATAACGTTATTCTACATTGGTATTGTACGTTACTTCTATTAAAGATTTTACTCCCAGTTCTAAATCAATATAAAAAGATATTATTCATTGTCATTTGTTTTAGTAGTAGTTATCAATCAATATTATACTTTTTCTATTAGTTATGTCGATTATCCACATAATCAATATTGAATTATTCAATATATTAAATATAATTAATTCACTTTAGGTCAATCCGAACCAATATAAATTGTGCATTCTTTTTGTTTTTGAAAGTATTCTCAGTTTGTAAAATACAAAAAAAAAATAAAAAAAATCAGTCAACAAAATATAATTTAAAATTTTAAAATCATAAATAAATATTAAAATAAATATTGTTCAAGAGAAGTTACACCACATCACATAATACATCTTAAATAAAACATGTCTAAGAAAACTGTAGGCATACAAAATCACAAGAACTAATCACAAAATCACAAGGACTATTCACATGGCAAACCAACAACAAATTAAACTACTCACATTATGATCATAATAAAATTATAGAGTATAGTCCAAACATGCAAACAAACATAAACAATGTATGGTGAAATCATACACTCTCATCATGAGTAGCATAGTTGTGAGAGTTATAAGAGACAGGGATATCCTTGGCCTCTTACCTCATCCTTAGATCTTTTTGAAGTTTTTTTTATTTAAAAGTAGAGTTAGGTGTGAATGTTGTTGATGATTAATTGGTAGAGAATAGATTTCATTAATTTCACCTGTAAGATAATGATGGTGCAATATACATGTAGGAGGAGGAAGAGAAATTCAACCATACTAACTTATAATTGGTAGAGAATAGATTTCAATAATTTTGTATAAAGATTAAATAAATTAAAATTATGTTTAGTTTAAATGTATTATTTTGGTCTGTCCAAAGTTATTGGTCAAGTATCCACGACTGGTAAGTATGTGAAAAAAATTGTGTGAAGTAAAAAAAAAAGATGGAATGTATTTTTATCCAAAAATACAATAGATATAATAATGATGATTGTGACACTAAAGAAACCTATCCTCTAAAAAATAAACATGACAATACTAACATCATGCAACGAATGAATGTGATGAAGATGGAGATGATTCCTGTTGAAACCACAACAAATATTAACATAATAAGTTGTTAAGATAAGAATAAGATTTTAAATCGTATTCTACTATTATTACTTACACGTCTTTGTAGAAAATATAATTTTATATTGATTAATATGAGAATTAGTATAAATTTTCACTTTTTATATTAATAATTATGTGTCAAAATTTATATTTATTATTATTGAATAAAGTGACGTAATAATAATATAATTTTGTAGTATGTATTCTATATTAATGCCTAACTAAAGTGACAAATAAGACAAATCGGACATACATATCTCGTTATCATAGTTAACAATAACAATGATGATCAATCAATGAAACACAGAACTCAAACTCTAGAAATCTATCGCACATAATCATGTAAGTACCCACAAGAAGCAATAGTGGTGTATGGTAGGACAAAAATAGGTAGAATTAGAGTTGCGTAAAATCGAAGGCAAAGATGGGTTTGCATTTATTGGATCGGCCTCATGTGGCGTGTAATACCCTTATCCTGCACCACTTGTTCATATGAATTTGTCCTAGAATTATAGTTGCTTTCTAGGGGCAAATGACCCCTCCTTGTAACCAAAAAACAAAACAAAATAAAGGCAAAAATGGAGGCTTGATGACAGTTAAGTCGTCACTGTCACTTCTTATTTGTTGTAGAATCTTCTTTATCAGAATTATCATAAGAAATAACACCCATGTGGTCACAAATTATGAAGTTCAAATGATAATGAAATATCAATGAAGAAACTATTTGTATTTAATTACAATGATAAAAATACGAAATATATTCATAGTATTTTTATTTGTACTAATAATTGAATCCTATCAACAAGCACTAATTCATGACAGACTAAGTATAACTAAGTCTAACAAAATTTTACTCTCCTCGTATTCTTCTAAAGTATATTGTTCTTCCTGGTAAGGAGAGAATGAAGAGTGTTCAATTTTGTTTCCTTAGATAATGAAGAAAAAAATTAAAATCACATTATTTTTTTATAATATTATTTATTATTTATTTTAATTTCATATCACCTATGCCAACAAGAACTACTACTCATCAACAAAGTATCTGAAAATGTTCATTTTATCTTCTTAGTTTTCTTGCGGAAGTTGTACAGTTATAATTAGATTGAACAATTGAGTATATTTTTTTAAAGTCTCTCATCCTCCATGTTTGGATTAAGGTTAGAGGTTTACATACCAGCATTATTAAAACGAAATGGATAAAGACCGATCAAGAAATATAGTCTGATTTTTCAGAGCCCAGTCTAACAAAGGTCCATGACTTGATCTTTAAATACAAAATCTTTACTTAAGATTTTTAGAGTGTGTTTCTATTTAAAGATGAATTTGAGTGAAAAGAGTAAATTTAAAGTGAGAATAAGTAAAAAGTATGTGTATTTAGATTAAATAAAAAATAATAAAAATTGAAAAAAAGATATGAATGTTTGTAAAAAATATGATTAATAAAATAATTTTTTATTATTTTTATTATTATTTATAATTATTTATTATTTATAATTTTTTAATATTAATATTATTAATATATTTTATTTTTTATTAATATTTTATTATTAATATCTTATAATTTTATTAAAGTTATAATTATTTTATTATATATACCTTTTTTTTTCGCAAATCTTTGACATATAGCATATATGCTAAGAAAGAATGTTGAAACTCTGTTTTCGTTTTCAGTAATAAATTAGTTTTTTATTTATCGAATTTTCACTTTTTCGCACCTTTCATTACTTGACTTCTTTCCGTAAATCCAAAAAGACTGTAAGTGCTCCAGTGACCAAACCAGCTTAAGAAATGAATTCAGCAGAAATTCCGAAAAGGTTGTTCTGTTACCAACAGAATACAACATAACATTGAACATTCAGTCTCCGTACAAAGAAGTTATTTTCCAACACTTAGGACGTTCACTTAAAAACCCCAAGAGATTCCCTCCATAAATATACCACAACCCTTAACTAGGGAGGGCAGTGGACATGCTCTACTCTGGTTTGAAACCACTTCAATTTTGAACCACAACAGAAGCCTTAGATTATCCATCTATATCTATAGTAGCTAATATTTGAAACACAAAAAGAGTGCTAATAAGATAACACACTTCATCTACTATTCTCTATTTTTGGTCAAATTATTATTGGAAAAGTATAAAAATACGAGTAAAAACGAAAACTGCGATCACAAAATTTAGTAAGGAATTTGTTCAAAAGTGTGTTAGAAATTGTTATTAGTTCTTGTCAATAGGTAAACATGACGTGGTGCCAGCAACGGATAAATAGCATGGAATGACTCAAGACGACAGATTGATGCCGACCATTGAACTTACATTTACTGTGGATATCCTAGGCCACATCTTTCGCAGAAAGCTAAGAGCATAAAGGCACACCCAATCCATATCAAATTAAGTAGAAATGCAAGAATGATTACAAAATGAGAAACAAAAAGAATTAATGGTCAAACTAACAAAATAAAAGTTACAATTTCATTCAATTATCTGATTATCAACCAAAGAATGTCTACCAAAATTATTAGATTAGCTCCATTATAATCATCCCTCCTTTCTTTACGAATTATCTTGACTTTCTTTTTTGTGTTATCTTTTTTTCTTCTTCTTACTGCTCTTTCTCCTTTTCTTTCAGAGATGATAAAAGAATGTTAAATGCTAAATTCATGGAGGGATAATCAAAATAAGAATTACAGATTTCTGAGGAATGTTCTATATCAAGGAAGCTCAGAACTGACCAATAGGGTATCTGAAAAGGGACTTTTCTGCATTTGTCTGCAGAATGTTTGCCTCGTAAGTATAAGATTATCCGTTAGAAACTCACCAGATAAATCCAGAATCCAAAATATAATCTCAGAAGTTGACTGGTGAATAGGAGCTCCGGTAACTTTCAGACGGCCCCTTAAACCTCCTCACCAAAGAAGTACATAAACTCTGCAAAGACAAAGTAGATGCTTAGACTAAAGACGCAACACCCAACCTTCTTCTTGTACATATATCGTTGAGCTAAAGTTTTAAAAACTCATTTTTTTTCTTTCCCTACCGCCAGATTGAAAAAACTGAAATTGAAGCATTCATGTACAACAATACCTGTGTTCTCCTAGGTAAGCTGACCCAGAAGTCCAAGTTAGGGATAATCTGAAAAATAGAGTCAAAGAAAAACATTTGAATCCCGAAAGCAGTGAAGACCAAAAGTGTGGGTTTAGTAATCTAAAAGAGTGCTGTGCAGGATTGGCACGAAATTAACATTGTAAAACATCATAAACCATTTAAGAAATAAATTTACTAACAGAATGACTGGATGTGATTAACAAGCAATTTCCCACCATTGAAGGGACAGTAATGAATTTGAGTTTCAGTATGAGATGCAGAAAATTTAGCAATGACATTTAAGTTGTTACCCTTATATAAATAGTAAACCCACCATGAACAGCTAAAAGAAATGTTACATTATGCAATGTTGATTCAAAATACCTCAAAGATAATAATTAAATCAAATCATAAAAAAAGACCAATAATAACTAACTGAAAAGGGTTTCTTTTTCTCTTTTCACTTTCTAATGGCAAGAACAAGTATAACTAAAGTTCTTACAACTAGCATGAAACGCATAAGTCCAACATTTTCTAAGATCAACTCTTGTTTAAAATTTATCATTTTAAAAATTATAAAAAGTATGTGTTTTTGGTCCCCAATGAGATGCTACAAACACAGCTTTTGCCAAAAGTAGAGACTAAACAAAAATAAAATTTAAATAATAGGTTGAAAAGAACCATAATTTAGAAAAACATATTTAAGTCTAATAAAATGAACATGGATCATACTTTTAGGACTATGGGAAAGGGGACTTAGATAAGACAATTAGGATATTGATTAGTTAAGTAGAGGGCTGATTAGTCAAATAATTAGGAGGACGTAAGAGAAGGGATTGATTCTAGTTTGTATCATTTTTAAATAGAGTATTAGCTCTTTGTGAAGAGGAAACCCTTGGAAGAGAGAGTGCTCTCCTATTCCTTGTTCTTTTCATCCTGTACATTTAAAATCTTTCTTTTCTTTCCTATTCTTAATATTGGTTAGTAATACATACCCTACCAGGAAAGAGAGTAAAAGACAATTAAACAAAAGAAAGGAAGCAGAGAGCGTACATCTACACCACGAATCCCAAGGAAGAAAAATCGGTAAACTATACCAGCCAGGAGATATGCAGCAAAAAGGCACAAAACACTGGAATGAGATAAGATGAAACAACTATTAGTAATTTAGCCAAATCACAGCCCATGGTGATAATTCACAGTCCCAGGAAAGACGGTAAAACCTTACATGATCATTAAGGTGCCAAACCACCCCAACCCTCCTCCATGAACATTTACAATGACGGCACAACCAGATGGGTGCTTCAGCTCTGCAACCTGCTTGAAAAAATTACAACAGACAGTAAATAATAGTTGCCTTTGCTTTTAAATTAATATCACCTTCATATTGCCCTATGTTTTTCAACTTTTGACTAGCCATCATATTTTCCTGATCCATTAGTAGATGTATATCAATGCAGAGGAATAAGAGATGGAATTTCTGTCCAATTTTCTTCATTTTGAACAGCAAAAAATTGAAGACATAAGAGAAAGACTCATTATCTTGTGTATTAAAGCTGAGAACTTGTTAGCTTAGCTCTGCTGCTTTTTGGAAAAGTCAATCAATTTTCCTTCCATCTGTATTCAACATCTATAGCTTCGAAAAAATGCATTTTGACTGGTAAGGTCTTTGATCTTTTAATTTTACAATTAAAACTCCATTCAACAAGAATACAGAGATCAAATAATATGAGCACATTACAAAATAATTGTTTTCACATTGTTGAAAGACATGGCAGTTGGTGAAGAAAATAGCTGGAAAAGCAAAAATATAAGAAATCTTTCTTGGTACACTTTCAACTGATTAATTAATACTCGGAAAAATAGAAAGAATGATACGATGTCTGCAAAGGTAAACTAACACCATAATAGTAAATAAAAGGAAGCCAACACATCAGAGAATATACCACACTGATGGAACATGGACAGCAATATCATTTGATTATATTATGAAGATTATACTAGACGAGAAGGAAAATCCAACAAATTCAATCACTTTCATTGCTGATTCAAGAGTCCACAATCAACATTTCTTACATTTTCAATAACTGTCAGTAATTTCCAATTTCCAAGTAAACAAATTAAAAATATATACTGTACAAGAACATAATAGAGCTATGATAAATCTGCCTCATAGTATGATACAATAATAATTAATATGCAAGGAAGCGCTAACTATAAAAGATATCCAAAATGGGGAAGGTTGGCTTGGTGGTTGATGTGATCTGAAACCGGGTTCACATCAGTGGTAAAACTGGAAGGGGATGAGGGATAGGTTGTGGTTTGAGTCCCCCCGCTAACAAAAAACTTACATATTAACAATTAAAATTTTCCAATTAAAAAAAAAAAAAGAAAAGATATCGAAAATAAAGTACTCACATAGTCACAGGCCCCTAATCTCTCCATAGCTTGTGGTCCCTGTAAGTAGAAGATTGATAAATGATACGCTCCATCCAATCAGTAAATAAATAAAAACCCTACCTGCACTCCATTTGAATTGCAAAGAACAGACACAGCTAGCGAACAGTTGAACTTAGGGCCAGTGTTTGACATTTTAACAATGACACCAGTATGGGGATTTTTCTTGTCTGCCATTGGAATACCATTAGAGTCATATTTTCTATTTAAGTTCATACTTAGAAGCATTACTCAAAACCACTTAAATTGTGCATAACAGACAAAACAGGAGAATAACTGAAACATCACAAGTTAGCAATAGGAAAATTGGGCTTACCAATGATATCAACATCTATTTTACCACGTCCTAAGGTTGTGCATACATGATAACCTGCATTTATCACTCCGTTAGAAGATGAAGATTCTATCCTACCCAAAATTTCACTCTTAGATGTACAAAATAACTGACTTCAATTGGATATAGTTTATGTATCAAAGGCTTTTAAATGGCTAAGCAAAGTAGAGGGGTAACTCCAAAATTAACTCTTGACCTACAGATGAAGGGGGAATATTATTTCAAGCCTAAAAAATAATCTTTACTAAAGAACATTGCAGCTCTACTAATTCCATTGCACAGAAGCTGAAACAATGTTAATAATGAAAAAAACAAAGTAGTTCATGTGTGAACACATTTTTCTTTCAGATTTTAAGTGTAAGAGTACTCGAATGAACAGGCAGAACCAAAGGAATTAATAATTAAAATCGGCAGCACAGTAGATTATAGGTTCTTCACATACCAAAAGCAGTCTACAAAAAATGAGAAACAAATGAAAACAGTAAGAAAAAAATGACAAGAAATATTTATTAGCAATGAAACCTGTAGAAAAAAGTCTGATGATTCTTTACCTTATCTGTAAGTCTAATTAGTTATTATGAACAAGTTCAATCATGCTACCACTTAATATAAAAATCTTTTCAAGTAAATTGAAGCAATTTCATAATCTAAGGTCCTGTAGGGAGGTTGTAAACTTAAATTTTAAAACAAAATTTGTTTCGATAAAAGATGGGTGAAATGGTTTTTAAATCAATTTTAAAAGCATTTTAATTCACTTTTGGAAGCAGTAATTAAAAAAGTTTCCTAATTCTACTTTTAAGGTTTTAGAAAACATCTTACCCTATTTTCGTCTATCCTTCTCCGACTCTTGTTCAGAGTCTCTGCCTCCTCTCACTCTCCACCACCAACTGCTACACATTAAACCATCGAGTTTCCCTCCCCAATCCTATCCATCACCTACATTCCCTCTCCTGGCACACCCACCCCTTGCCTACATTTCTCCCTCCCACAACTCCTCTGTTGGCAGTTCCTCCACCCGCACTGACCACAAAACTTCTGTTGTCTCCACTGACTATGACCCCAATGCCTTTATCCACTTCCCCATCTTTCACCCCATGTTTCTAACTTTTCATTGAATAAAATCAATCAGGTATTTATTGGATGCAGATGGAATATTATTTTCTGCTATGCTTCACTCTAGATCCTCTCATCACCACCTCATTTGAACAGTCTCACATCTTTTCAGTAAACATTTTAAAGGAAACTTATAAGATTGACAACATTTTAAAACTGGAAAAAGGCAACTACAATAAATGACAACTAAAACCTGATTTTAGTTTTAAAAAATTGAAAATCATCCCAAATGGGACCTAAATTGTGTGATGGTGGTGGTAGAATCTACATATTTCAGCAAAAGAGAATTAACAAGAGAGACTAAAAGCAAAAATTGACCTGGACTGCCTTTTTTACTTAATGACAATCTCAAAAATAGAAAAATGCTTCAGACGAAGCAATTATTCTGCAATTGGAGAAATCACACGAATGTCAAACACCTACTAATCATATAACTCATTTCTTAACAAGGAACTGTCCATGTTACAAGGTATAACAATTAAACAAAGCAGCAGAACTGTTCAGTTGCCACCACCACTACCACAGGCATAAGCAGTAGACACTGGACTCAATTTATGTACAAAAACAAGTAAACGGGAGAAAACAGATATGTCCGGAATTCTACCTCCAACTTTGTTTGCCACAAGTGCATTGCACTGAGTCCCACAATGATTTGGACCTCCACAGTCCTAAAGCATAACAATAGGACAACCAAATAAGCAGAAAACATTGCATAATTATGGGATATTAAATATATTACATTATTTCTACAGATTCCTGAAATAATTTTCTTAATGCAAATCGAAGCAGGACCTTTGAACAGCCTTAAAATCCTTCCCAATGCCTGTCCCTGCTGCTTTTTATCATTGGTATGAACTAGCTTTTCATCTCAACCTTTAGAATTAACAGTGACCACCAGGCACTAGACTATGACTGGTCGCTAATTGCTAGTAAATTAAACTAAATATAGTTTCCAATCAGCTTCATCTTTTGGAACATTTATAATACAGTATTAGATTATGATATGAAGTCACGCTTGATTTCAAGGTAACTAATCTAATAACTTATTCTTTCCTGTTCATTAAAAAAAATCTGCAATTTCGCTGTTAGTTATCTGTTGTTGAGCTTCTTGGTCGAAGTGTATATCCATAAGAGAAGAAGTATGGATGCATTAAAATTTCATATATACATTTGGGCTCAGATCTCTGAAATGATTTTCACTCTACAATTTTCTAAGAAAGCTTAAAAGGGATAAATAAATACTAACAAAAAGTCTAGTACTGAAAAGAAAAGAGGAAACCATATATTTCAGATATATTACAAACAATAAATATATCTAAAACTGCTGTGATTTCATTAACTATTCCTTCACAAAACCTCAAATTTTATCCAAAAGCATAATTAATTATAAAGTAAGATCAGAATTCATAAAAAACACCAAATCATGATTAATGTATGTGAATCAAAATAGAGAAAAATTAGCGTCATAGAAAAGAGAGAAACTCACCCAGCAGTCAGCACATACTGGAGGGTCATGATTGAAAATCATTCCATCGCAAAGCTGCTCACACAACCAATGCACAAAATTCAATTATAGATCAACATGGCACAAGCTTTAAGCTACTTTAAGACCATTGTTGCCTATAAACGTATATGCTGCTTTGAAAGCCCATCTATTCATAGCCAGTTCAACTAAAGCGATTGACCTTGCATAGTTACATATAACAAACACCAATTGATTCACTAGAGGACCAAAATGAAGCAAGTTTCTTTACTATTAAACCCATAAATTAGCCTCAATATTATATGGGTTGAACATTTTAGTACATAAGATTAAAAAAAAAACTGTTAGTCCCTGATTTTGCAAAATGTCATTCATTTTATCCTCTGCTCCAACAGATTTCTCTGCCGTTTCTCATAAAAAAACAAAAGTAAATGACATTTTTAAATTCTCAGGGACTAAAATGGAAGATGCATAAATCCCAATGACTAATTTGGAAATTCACTCGTTTCTTCACAGAGTTAAAGTATCAAAGCCCAAAAAGAGGAACGGATAATATTCTGTGTTTATGCATTATTTCAATGACCATAGACAGCTAAAAAAATTACTGATGGATGGAAACGCTACTATCCAGAATCCAAAGAAATAAGTGTGACCTGATGGAGCCAACCTGAAACCAAAGTGTGGTCTCGTTTACTGCCACTTTGTAAAATCTACAAGCACCGAAATAAATATGAAAAGAAAACCTTCGGTCAGAACTGCATAACTACCATATTCTTACAAAGCAATCATAACTAAAGACAGTAAATCCCCTTTTCCGAATCTTGATTTAAGAACCGACGATACCGCCATTGCCAAATTACAGTAAAACCAGACAATCCAGATACTGACAGTTAAAACATTCCAGAACACTAATTTCCAAAACTCTAGCAAGCACGTTAAGAACGCAGAATAACATTAACAAACTAATCCCGAAACTATTCTAGACTTGAATCAGGAAAGAGCGATAAATGATAAAATAATTAACGAAAATAAAGTATATACATCCTAACATGGAAAACAATATTAAATCGTATTAAAAAGAAGAAAAGACGGAACAGCGTAAATCAACGCAACAAAAACACAGATATAGAGAGGGTTAAGGCAAGATCAGGAAGAGAGAGAGAGAGAGAGAGTGTACCCGTCTTCGCTAAGGATGCCGTGAGGGAAGTTGCGGATGGGAGAAGAGAGGGTGTAATTGTAGAGATGGTCTCCGTCGAGAAAAGAGAATCGGCAAGGTTCGGTGCCCGTGCCGGTGCCGGTGGCGGAGGTGATGGGTAGAATAAGCGTGAAGATGATGATGGTGATGATGCGTGGAGGCAGCATTGGCATTGCGAAGGTTGAAGGATGAAAAGGCATTTTATTCCATTTCATGCTGCATCCTATTCGGTTGGTTGAGCAGAAGAGTGAAGATTGGTTTGGAGAAGCGTGAAATGTGGGCCGAGAAAATGAACCATAGGTATTGGGACACTTATTCCCAATTTCACAGTCTTACAGATAAAAATAATAATATTTGACTAAATTACATAATTATGTAATTATATTTTATCTTCCACCATTTTATTCACTCTAGTTCATTTTAAAGACTTTAATTTAGTCTTATTTTTCAGTTAACCTCATAATTCAACTCCAACACCATGAGAGAAGCTTAATTCATAAGCAGTTTAAGCTTTAACAAAAAGTTAATTAAGGTTGACTCTAAACTTATCAAAAATCAAATCACTATGAACCCTAGCAAATAAACTCAAATCTGAAGCATTATATTACAACAATTATTATTAATTAACAAACATTATTTAAACTAAATGCAATTCTTGCCAATAATATAGTTTAATTTCTTGAAATCCTTAACAAAATTAAAATTAACACTGTAACAAAACTGCAGGGTTGGAGTATTTGCTAAGAAGTTGAAGTTGCTTCCGTTAGAGTGGTTTTTCCAACTAATTTGATAGTAGATTTCATGTTTTTGGATTATAGGGTTTAAGGATGAAGAAAAAGATGGACAAAAAGAGACAAGTGTAGTCAATAGAGTTAATTTTAGACTGGGCGAAATTACCCTTTTAAATCATTTTAAAAACATAAAAGATTAAATTGAGTTTTATAAAACAACAAAGGATAAAATCGAGTAAAATATAAACAATGAATAACCTTATATATGATTTACCCAAAATATTATTACTCATCAAATTACAAGTGAAAATAAGTTTTGTTTTATTGTTATCCTATTAAGGTTATGTTTGATTAAATTAGCTGAAAAACTAATTGAAAGCTTAAAAGTTAACTTAAAGTTAAAAGGCTACACTACATTTTTGGTAAAAATAGTTGACGCATTAGTTTAAAGTAGTAAAATAATAAATGATTAATTATTGACTCAAAATATAATATTAAGTAATTATGTATTTTAATAATTATAAATTAATTTATTCTCACTGTTTATAATATAAAAAAATCAAATAATTTAAATTTCAAGTAATATTTATGTAAAAAAATATTTTTAGTCATAATTTAAAATAATTACCATTGTCAATAAAATAAATAAACATTTCTTAAAAAATTGAATGGTTAAATTAATAAATCAACAATTCAAAAAGTGTAACACTAAAATAATAATAATAATTCAGAAATTATAATTATAAGTATAATTTTCATTATTATTATTATTATTATTATTATTGTTATTATTATTATTATTATTATTATTGTTGTTGTTGTTTTTTTAAAGAGGAAGATGATAAAATAAAAGTTTTGTTTTGATATATTATTTTAAAATATAAATAAAAATAAAAATAACGACCATTAAAAAAACTAACTTTGCATAATTCTATCAAAAATTTATTTACTGACTATTTCACATGTAATCTAAATGAAATACTTTTATAAAGAAATTCAAAATTTCCAAGAGTATCTCTCACAATATTGTTATAAGCAGGATATTAGAGTTTTTACTCTATGGGATTTGTTATGTTAAGGTTATTTTTATGCAATTCATATTATTTTTTTCTAAATTTTTCTTTAATAAATAATTATTATAAACACTCACATTTTTATAATTTTTATTTATATTTTTTAACAGCTTAAAAATAGTCAAATGTTCTCATTATTTTTCCTATTTTTCTTATTAAGCACAATTCATCGTAGAAACTAAATTGCTAAAATTTTAAAAACTTTTGTTACTACGTAAATTAATTTTATAACGATTTTCTCTAAAATATAATTGTTTTTTTCAAGCAACGAGTTAAATATTCTTTATCAGAAAATATATTTACATACAATTTTTTGTTAGTCTTACTTATGGTAAAAAAGTCAACATGTGTTTAATTATTTTTTTCTTCATTTATGGCTGTTATTAAAAGGCATTAATTTATGCAACTATGTTTATGTTTTATGTTACTGTATGTGATTAGATGAGATGTCAGCAAGTTGCATATCAATAAAAAATATATTAAATCATTAAGGTTATACTATCAAAGGTGTTGTGTTAATTATGTCACCTTATTAAAAATACTTTTAAGTTACATTGTGCATCATAAAAAATTAAAAATATAATTTAATAAGGTTTAAAAAAACTGCAATTACTAGAGGCATGTGTCCATGGATAAAAAAAGGTGTTAAGTCTTAAATTAAATATTAGTAAAAATAAGTAATTTAACATAAAAATAGACCTATTTAAAAATTTAATAATAAATAAGCATTTAGAAGTTGACACAAGTTGATGGATGATTCTGTTGAAATTTAATTTAAATTTAAAGATAAAACGATGAATTTAAAAAAAAATAAAAAACTCTCTCCTTTCCTTAAGAAATAGAACTCTGTTCTAAAATCAAAGAATAATTTCTCAAAAAGTTTTAAAGTAAATATAACTAATATTTCTTTTGTCTTTTTTTAACTGCTCCTCTTAGTTCACAACTAATATTACTTTTATTCCAACCTGATTTAATGACATACTAAAATTTGAACTAAATAAGCCTTTAATTAAAAGATACAAGTTGTTATCACTTCTGTTAATACTAATATTAATTTGATATAAACAAATATAATTTTGTTGGAAGTTAATATGCAGAAATATAATTATTTTATTTTATATATAGAGATTTTATTAAAATTCAATTTAGACAGAAAAAATAAGAATAGATTAAAAAAGACATTTAAAATATCAAATTTACCGATAAGATAAAAGGAATTTGAAAAATAATAATTAAGAAACCGTTTTTATCTCTGATTAAACAGCAAAATAATGAGAATACAAATGACAAAAATTTTAATTTTATCATCCAAATTCTGAATTTTTGTAATCATAATGATAGAATATAAGATAAAATTTAAAAATTAAATAAAAATATTTTCTACTTTTATTTTGATTAACCCCTTAAACCACCCTAGACAAGAAGAGATTGAACAAAGGCAAAGAACACAGACACTGCACGGCGCAGCCATGGATTCCGAGTTCCCCAACAAAGCGTTGACAAGCACGCGTTTTTCCGACCTGAATCCGCCACTTTCCGACCCCGTTCTCCAAGCCCTATCACAATCTGGCTTCGAATTCTGCACGCCGGTCCAAGCCGCCACCATTCCTTTGCTCTGCAGCTATAAGGACGTCGCCGTCGACGCCGCCACCGGTTCCGGCAAAACCCTAGCCTTTGTCGTCCCTCTCGTCGAGATTCTGCGCCGGTCCTCCTCTCATCCCAAGCCTCACCAGGTTCCTCTGTACTCTTATTTCGTTGAGCAATGTCCACTGCGTCCTATTATTACTTGAGAATATGTGCATCCCTGAATACTAGTGTTGCTGGTTTTCATAGGTATGGAGAAATTGTTGTAGAAAATGTTGAATAGGGTACTGGATTTTAGTCACTGGTGTGTTAGTTAATTCCATTAAAGGTTTTAAACTGGGGTTCCATTAGTGGTTTTATTGCTATCCTTGATGTTGTGAGAAATTGCAGACAAATGTGGCCAATGCGGTAGCAAACTCAGGCTCTATAAACCTTGATGTTGTGGCCGAAATTGGGAACCCTTTTTTAAAACCTTGGTTTCAGTTTATTTTGTTGGGTTTGACTATAATTGTGTTAATAGCAACAAATAATTAAAATCATCATTATTATGTGTGCATTTGTGTAGGTGCTAGGGATAATTATATCCCCTACAAGGGAGCTTTCAACCCAAATATATCATGTGGCACAACCATTCATTTCGACATTGGTGAATGTTAAGTCCATGCTCCTCGTTGGTGGAGCGGAAGTAAAAGCAGACATAAACAAAATAGAGGAGGAAGGAGCAAACATATTAATCGGCACGCCTGGGAGGTTATATGACATAATGAATCGGATGGATGTGTTGGATTTTAAAAACCTCGAGGTATGTGTTTCACTCTTATTTTTTATGGATATTTGTTTATATACATATCATACAATGTTTTACTGTAGAAAAATGTTCAAGATTTCTTTGGTCGTGCTGACAAAACAATATTTAATTGATGCTGTTCTGATCTTCTATGTATGCATTAGAAGAGGACCACTGATTATTTACTTCATGCTTTAAAGTTATGATATAGCTGAAGTTGGAAATTTGACTGAATAGAATATTTGACTTTATGTCCCCCCCCTAACTATTTAGCTGGTTGACATTATTGTGACTATGCTCACAGATTTTGATTTTGGATGAGGCTGATAGACTCTTAGATATGGGATTCCAGAAGCAGATAACCTCTATTATATCTCAATTGCCTAAGCTTCGTAGAACTGGTCTATTTTCTGCTACTCAAACCGAGGCTATTGAAGAGCTTTCTAAGGCGGGACTGAGGAACCCTGTGAGGGTTGAAGTTCGAGCAGAAACTAAATCAGAAAATGATCCTGCATCATCAAAACAGCCAGAGTCTTCAAAAACACCTTCAGGGCTTCACATTGAGGTAAAACTTATGTGGTGTGCACTAGTGCTGCTGATTAGAAGTAACTTTGCTATCCAATGATTTCATTTTCTCACCTTACTAGCTGAATCACTTCAATATTGTTCGGTAATTTAACAGTGGTTCTCTCTCACATTTTTACTTGAATCCATGTAATAAATTTTATGTACTGCTAATATATTCCTAACACAGTTTATGTTTATCCTTTGGTTATATTCATCCTCTCATTCTTTTTGAGCATGCAGTACTTGGAATGCGAGGCAGATAAGAAGCCATCACAGCTAATAGATATTCTTATTGAAAACCGCTCAAGAAAAATTATAATGTGAGATACAAGTTGTTAATTAATGATGTGATTTTTGCAGTAGAAGAGTATTTCATCGTACTCAACATCATTGTGACTCTAATGCAGATATTTCATGACTTGTGCTTGTGTTGATTATTGGGGAGCTGTCCTTCCTTGTCTTTCTGTTTTGAAAGGTTTCTCCTTGATTCCCCTACATGGAAAGATGAAGCAGGTATTGTTGTAGGTGTTAGCATTTTTCAATTTTGAAACATAATATTGTATAAATTGGCATTGTTTTTCTTATTTCCCATCAATGTTTTACTGTTTATCTACTTGATTTTTTTGTATTTATTCTGCCATCTAGTCTGCCAGGGAGAAAGCACTAGCAACATTTACATCCCTTTCAAATGGAATTTTACTATGTACGGATGTTGCTGCACGTGGACTTGACATACCAGGCGTTGATTGTATAGTGCAGGTAGCTACATGCGTCTGTGACCCTGTGGATGATACTGTCTATTGACTAATGTGTTTCATCTTCTTTAGTTCTCTCTTTCTCTTGGTTGCTAAAGTTTTCTTGTGCAGTATGATCCCCCTCAAGATCCAAATGTTTTCGTACATAGAGTTGGTCGAACTGCTCGGCTGGGAAAACAGGGTCATGCTGTTGTCTTCTTATTACCAAAGGTTTGGTCACAAGTATATCTATGTTGCCGTGCATTTGATAATCCATGCAGGATTCTTCAAAATTGTCCTTTTTATTGTAATGTTAATCTATATTCTATACAAATGTGTAGGAGGAATCTTATGTAGAATTCTTGCGTATAAGAAGAATTCCTCTCCAAGAGAGAATATGTTCTGATGGGGCAGTGGATCTTGTTCCCCAGGTTTGCTCTAGGCCTCTATAACCTTAATATTTTGTTTTGCCGTAATATTTGTATCAAATAATAATGGCTAGTGATTAATCATTTCTTCTAACTTCTAATAGATTAAAAAAAATACTAAGTGGAAATAAAATCCTCTTGTACAATAACATACCAAAGCCGATGCTACCTAGGCTGATGCTGATTTTCCCCATTCACTTGTAAAAGTTTTGTTTTGATTGATTGTTTTGCTGAACATGGTTACCAGTCCAATATTTATCACATTGCAAATTATACATGGAAAATAACGTTTTCCATTAAAACCACTATTAATCAAACTTTCTTCAGATTCGTTCTGCTGCCAAAAAAGATCGTGATATCATGGAGAAAGGAATTAAGGCTTTTGTCTCATACATCCGTGCTTATAAAGAGCATCACTGCTCCTATATTTTTAGGTGAGTAACATTAATTTATAATGTTGCTTTCACTTTATAGTGAAACATCATCATTATCAGACTAATTATTCTCACTCTTACAGGTGGAAAGAACTTGAAATTGGCAAATTGGCCATGGGATATGGCTTATTACAACTTCCTTTAATGCCAGAGGTAAAACATCACTCACTTTCCACTGACGGATTTGAACCAGTTGAAGATGTCAATTTTGAGGATATTAAGTACAGGTAAAAACATTTTCATAATTCATGGCATAACTTTTCTAGTTCTAGGATAAAAGCATTGTCAAGAACCATTTTCTCCCCACAAAAGCTTCAACTGTTAGGTGAAAGCTTATGAATGGCTTAATCATGTCTAACATTTTTGGGCTATAAGTAAAGGGCCAGGCCACCTGTTCTTGTGCTGATATTTATCATTTTTATTTTAAAGGATAGAGATAACATGTGTCAAACTCTCTTTTCTGGACTCTTGGTCAAGAACCTTGTTTCCCAAAAAGATCATGTTGATAGGTTAAAACTCATGAATGGTTTTACATCTAATAAGAATCGATTGTACCAATGCTATCGTAGGGAATGAAAACCATATATAGATCTTACTTTATTGTAATACTTTTATATTGTGGCAATTCAACGAGTATCTCAATGTGGTTTATATTATTTGAAGCTTTCTAACGTGGAAGACTGAATTTGGAACAGGATAAAATTTCTATAGTTTGGCCGTGAGATAGAGTAATCACATGTTTTATAAAATTATAAAACTTGATTGTATGATTATAGTTCAATGTTTGGTAATATAATTCGAATTGAGCCTGAGCTTTGTTTTTCTTTAAGCTTCTTCCTAATTTTTATTTGAATTATTAGTTGAAATTGAAAACTCATTTTAATCTACTTTTGAAGACGAGAGGGTCTGTAAGCCATTCTCTTGTTTACTTATTTCCATGTTCATCTATACTAAGGGATTATCCAGTTCCCCTTTTATGATGATAGAATGCTGCAAATTAATCTGTTGTCTTGTAAGATTTACAAATTACTTTGATATGCGTGTCTTGGATTCATAGTCTTTCTATGGTCCTAAATTTACTTTCCCTTTCTCTTGTCGAAACTAATGCTGATGGCTTAACTTGGATAATATAGGGATAAATCACGGGAGAAACAAAGGAAGAAGAACCTGCAAGCAAAGAAAGAAGCTAAAGAGAAAGAACCAAAACCTCAAAAACCTAAGAAAACCCCAGATGCTGTCATGCGGAAGAAAACAGCTCGACAGAGACGTGCTCAGCAGACAGTAGAAGATGAGGAGGAGTTGATGCAAGAATACCGATTGTTGAAGAAATTGAAGAAAGGGACCATAGATGAGAATGAATATGCCAAGTTGACAGGCACCGAGGAATTACTTTGAAAGTAAAGTGTGCATGCCTGATTGTGCTGTTCTGGGTATCATGGTTGGTGTTGTAAAGGTATTCATTCAGTAATGAATGGCAGTTACAATCACCACGATTTTGACTAGTAAATTACGACATCCTTGCCTTGTGGTTCTGTTGGCATCCTTTGAAAAATCTAAAGACAAATACATCTTTCACAGAATTGGAATTTGAGGAGTTGAGAGGATCGAATTCCAATTCGTTGTTGCTATAGCCATGAAGCCTTCAACAGTGAACTGAAATGCATTTACAGATTATCATACATGGAAACGGTGGCAGTGCAGAGATTTGTAGCAAGGTACTTTATCTTGGATGAGAAGGCCTTTTATCTGAATTCAGGTTATGAAAAGCATGAAGATTAATATTATACAAAATCGTCTGCCCTAATTAGTCTTTAGTATTTACATACATTGATCATGTGATTCTGATTAGTCTGATAGCTTTGCCGGAGCATCAAAGTAGATAATGTTTTAGGAGTTTGTAAGATTAAAAACTGGGTCCTATGATAAAGAATCTTGCCATGTACTCTGTAGTGAATGTTAATGTATTAAGTCCATTTTATTTCAGCCTCGAGGTAGTTCTGTTATGTCCATGAAAATGTTAAATTGATCTTAGAGCTTGTTTGAACGAATTTCATCATGAACTTCTTTTGGGAGAAGAAGAAATAGAATTAGTTTCTTTGCAAACTGAAATTAGTTTATGCATAAACTAATTTATATAAGTTTTTTTAAATGATTTCTCTTATCTTTTTATTTTTAATTTGGTTACAAGTTAATTTTAATTTATAAATAAGTTAAATTCATCTTTTTTCTGGTTTGTCTTTGCCGATTTATGAAGAAGTAGGTCTAGCTTCTTAGATTATGGTTCTTCTTTAATAGGATGAACTTTTTTAATCTTTGGAAATCCTTTGAAGCGAGAATACAAAGCACTAAGGAGGTGAAGTCGGCAAAGCTGAGAGGCAAGTTTTTGAAGTCACCGACTGATTAAAACTTCAAAGTAACATCATAAATATCTCTCTGCACCAATAAAAAACAGAGCACGGTATCTTTCCAATTGAACTTTTTGGCCCTGTCTAAATCACTTTGATGATAATCAAAGTGAAGTACCACGGTCGTGGCCCCACCAAGATCATACTATATATAGCACCATCGTCTTCCGTAACATGAAATTACTTGGAAGGTGGGGCATGGCAGTTAGTGTCTGGCATTGTCATCTGAACATGTTGAATAAATTAAACTTCTGAATTGAATTACACTTAATGTTCTCCACTAACGTGCGTAAAGTGAATGGTAACCATATTAATTTTGCTTTACACTTCCCCATTTGACATCAGATTTCGGTATTCAAAAGACACTTTCTTCATCTAGCCTTACTCAACAATATCTCCATAGAGAGTTACATGCACACACACTCACTCACATTTCAATATTTCACTAAAGAACAAGGCATTGATGATTGTTGGCTTCTCCTCCACGACAGAATTTGGTGGGGGCATACGCATATAGGGTACGGATGAGAGCACGTTGCATGATACTATATAACTTTTTTGCAATACAAGTACTGAAGTTTATGTGAACTATATTTTCTTTACAAAAGAAAAGGGTTTTGATGTCTGTAAATTGATTTTTATTTCAAATTCATAATCATAAGTAGCTGAGATCTTAATCACGATATATTAGTCATACAACCGTCATGAATAAAATATTCTAAAACTTGAGTTTATAAATTATTTTGACGAAAATGTTTGGTATTAGTCAATAGAAACATTTTTACAGCGAAAATTTGCAATCTTAACTGATCTCATATTCCGATAAGGAAGACATTTTACTTTCTTTTGAGGCCCTTTAACTCTGGTTAAACTGTAGCAATCTAGAAGATTGATTAGGAGAATAAATCGTAAACAAAAAAGCAAAAGAAAATGTGAGAGAAGAATAAAACAAATTCAAGCAATGGCTGGAAGGAAGGATTTTTCTTTTAATCACTCTGAAAACTTGGATTAAAAACAAATAAGTTGCATGAAATTAAGATTACTCAAAATGTAAAGTGAAGGCAAGTGAATTGCATAATAAAAAAGTGAGAGCAATTTAAGGACTTCGAAAGTAAAATGAAGCAAACAAATGAAATGTAAAAAATGGTGCATGAACTGAATTTAAATACTAGAACGATAACTTGGACAATGAATTAAAGGAAGTAACAACTTCAAATGTAAAATGCTAGAAAATTATAGAGCTAAAGAATAAAAAGCCTTTAAAAGTAAAAATGCTTGAATATAAATGAAAATTGAAATATCCATATCACAAACATGGTATGAGTTGATATATTAATCGTAAATTAAAAATATTTTAAAGAACTTCATAATTTAGAATAAATTATTGAAAACTTTGATAATTTCTTGTTTACCATAAAAAATATTTCTTTCTCCGACCAAAGAGATAAGCGTGAAGTGAATGCTTGAGTTCAAGAAGCATTTTTCTTCCCTAGGAAAAAGTGAAGTGAAGGTGAATGAATGCTTAAGCTTAATCAGAATCGGTTTGGATGGTGGGATGATTCCTCGGCTTCTGGGTGTCTATATAAACCGCCAATTCTTAATCAACGTTCGACACATCCTACGCTCCTTTGTTGCAGCAATTCAGACATCCTACGATTTTGTCACCATGTCCGATACCAAATCCGAGTCAGTGTCAGAACCCTCTGTTTCAAAACCTCCACCGACGCAACCCTCTGTGCCCATTTCCTACCCAATAAAAACCCTTGAGGAGTTGGAGTCTCGCTCCTATTTCGACTCCTTTCACTACCCTTTCAACAAGGCCTCGGTTCCCATTCCCAATGGAGATTCTTCTTCGCTGCCCCAGAGGCGCAGACTGCTTGTGTGCCATGACATGGCTGGGGGCTACTTGGATGACAAGTGGATTCAAGGTGGCACAAACCCCGATGCTTATTCCATTTGGCATTGGCACTTGATCGATGTCTTTGTCTACTTTTCACACAGTCTCGTTACTCTTCCTCCTCCCTCCTGGACTAACACTGCTCATCGCCACGGTGTTAAGGTACTTCCTTCAACACATTTCTCGCTTTGCTTCAACAAAACTGTTACATATTTTATGTTTGTGTGGCCTTAGAATTTGCCTTTGACCTTAACTCAGCTAGCCAAAACTATCACTTATCACCAGAATAGGTTCTTACACTATTTTAGAATTTGAGATGCGTTTAACTCAATTCATGGTACTACCCAATAACATGTGGCCTTATAGGTCTAACATCGATAGTCACTATACGGCTTTGATGATATCTTTTACTACCAATCAGTTTTTAAGGTCATCTATTTGCTTTTATAGATGATTTAGTTTAAAGGTTCAAGTTATCGACGATCATTTGATAACTTTAAACTTCTTTTCTGGTTCTTTTATTGGAGCTCAGATTTTTGGCATTTTGAGTTTATTTCTTGCTTGGAGATGTTTTTTTTTTTTCATTATTTCTTATGCTTTAATTAGAAAATAGATTATTCTTTGGCTGTACTTGTTACTTAAATATTTCAGGTGTTGGGGACCTTCATTACTGAATGGGATGAGGGAAGGGCTGTCTGTGATATACTGCTTTCAGAGAAGGAAATTGCACATATGTATGCAGAACGTCTGGCAGAGCTAGCCGCTGATTTAGGTTTTGATGGGTGGCTAGTAAGTAATCCGTTAGTACCTGTGTGCTTAATTAGTTTTATATTCATGTCAAATACTCTATTTGAATTTTGTATAATTTAATTAAATTTATATTTGATTTCGATTCACTTCCTTTTGTGAGTGATAAGTGAACTGTTGACCTGCACTGCCAGTGCATCAGATGCTCCAAATGCATGTACATTTGAAATTTTATAGACCACAATGATTTAGTTCAGGCTGTTAAGTTGAAGGTGCAAGGTGTTTCATGTAAATACTGCTTTGATTGATGTAGGAATAATTCCCCAAGAAAATATCGTGGATAGTAATATTGTAGAGATTTTTCTTGAACAACTGTGATTTTTTTAGAACTCACGTTTGTAACATCTACAGTTTTTAGAAGAGAAATGTAACATTGGAAGTATTAGAAGTAGCCTCATAACAAATACAAATTTAGACATTTACTTAATATTCTCAATGAATTGACATTAAGAAGTAAATCATATTTAGATGTTTTATGCTTATTTATACTAAAAACCAGTACGTAACTATTTTTCTCAAGCTTTACAGCCTTGTATTTCTCATATTCCTGACAATGATTCAAACTAGGAGCATTTAAATGCAGATAAATATGGAAGTGAATTTGGATCAGGGTCAAATTTCTAATTTGAAAGAGTTTGTAGACCATTTATCACTTACAATGCATTCTTCTGTGCCTGGATCGTTAGTGCTATGGTGAGTATGAGTAGTCAGCAATTTTTTTATTGCAGTTGATTGTGCCAAAAGTTTACTTTGATGTGTTTTCTTGGTTCTATAGGTATGACAGTGTTACAGTTGATGGTAAATTGAATTGGCAAGATCAACTAAATGAACATAATAAGCCATTCTTTGATATATGTGATGGAATATTCGTGAACTATACATGGAAGGTATTGTTTATCTTCCCCTGGCATGCTGGTGCTACACTAATGTTCGATCAATTGTCATTTTCCTTAGTTAATTTTAATGCGTACCATGTAGGAAGACTATCCAAGGCTCTCTGCTGCTGTTGCCAGTGAGCGGAAGTTCGATGTGTACATGGGAATCGATGTATTTGGAAGGAACACATATGGTGGTGGACAGTGGAATGTAAGTGCCTTGTGATATACAGTCTGCTATCCCGAATTTGAACTTGTTTGGCAATAAATCTTTAATCGTCCTGGGTGGAACTTATGTCAGAAACTGAGCTGAACATGCTAATTTGACATTTAATGGGATATCATAGGTGATCTGCATGCTTTATTTCACTTTAAGCATAGTACACGGTCTTTCTCCAGTGTTTCACTTTTTATTAGATCCATCTTCAAATAAGAAAAAGAAATCTTGCAAACAACAGCAACACAAAAAAACTATTCATTTCAACGAATTTAATTACTTCTCATTTTGGCTGCCAGACTATGAAATACATCATGTTCTTCAAATTCAATTTCATTATTAGGATAAAAGTTATGATTAAATATGGTTTTGCACAATATTCTAGACATTTCAACCATCGGAATGCTTTGGTCTCATTTTGGTTATTGCAGAATATATAGCAGATGCACTTTAATCTTAAAGTAATAACTGCCTTCAAAGAAGCTTCTTACTACATGCAGAACCCCTTCCCTTGGTGAAGCAACCAATTTTCCTTTTAATAGATATTATTTTACTATAAAGATAATTATGACTTACTTTTGTTTTCATACTGCATTGTATTTAAAATCTATTTATGAAAAAAATTGCTGTTGAATTTTTTTGTGGCACATAAACTTTACAAATTGAGCTGCCAAATAAGCTTGGACAACCGAAATATGTGACTGGTAAAGTGAATATGATATCTGTGTTACTTCCCTTTTCTTGGTAATAATCTCAATTTTGCTTCTGGTTCTTTCTTTATTCTCATGGATATCTCAGGTAAATGTTGCTCTTGATTTACTAAGAAAGAGTGATGTCTCTGCTGCAATATTTGCTCCTGGATGGGTCTATGAGACAAAGCAAGCACCAGATTTTGAGACTGCTCAGAATAGGTAATTAGGTACCTGTTTTCCAATGCTCAAAAAATTATTGTACTTTTTCTTTACAAGGTTAACTGAGTCAATAATTTTGAGAAAAAAAAAAATCTAGTGGCAGAAGTAATTCATTGTATATACAGAAAGAACATGCAGCAGAAGATGTCACAAAATCTGGAGACGCAATAGAAAATAATGATGAATTCAACCCATCTCTACCATTCTAATATCTATAAGGATCTTTTAGAAATGTAAAAGTATAAATTATGGCTGCTCCTGAAATTGCAATTCAAAGGTTTTGATTTCATTCTGATGGCATCTGCAAGCTTAAAATTTGATGTACTAAATTCAGACAAAACCTGTCCTTTGGCTGTTCTATTCTCTTTGTGATTAAGAACATAATATATATGGATGATCAACCTGATTTTCTTTGCTAAAATTTATCGTATAGCTTGTTATTTTATAACACACTCTATTTTATATTTCTTCCTGATCACTCTTAGAAAGCAAATATAAAATTTGTGATGTTTGGTTAATTTAAGAATTCAAGATTTTGCACAATATGTTTCTTGTCATTTGAAACGACCATAAATTATACTTTGAGGAACTTCGGTTTCAAGTTTGTTAGTTCATTGATTCACCGAGAGAACCTTATTTTATAAAATTGGTACTTACTGGAGATTGATAATTTTTCTCTTTGAACTTCCTGAAGTCACGTATTACAAAATTCACGAAAGCAGGAATATTTGAGAAACGTCATTGTTTTATCCTATAATTCTTATTGCCACAGAAGTTCTTAAATATTCCATGCATTTTTAAATGGGGTTTGGTGGTGGGTGCAAATTACATGGTCAAACTTTCCTTTTGTATTAATGATGGAGGTCAAATCAAACCTTAAATTACTTACTCAGATACCAGCATTATTACTCTGATCTGTTATTGCAGGTGGTGGGGTCTAGTGGAAAAGTCATGGGGACTACTGCGAAATTTTCCTGGACCATTGCCATTCTACACTAATTTTGATCAGGTTAACAATTGCAATTCTTGTCCCCTTTGTAGTCTTTCTTTCCTTGACTAAGGAAGTATTCTTTTGTCTTTGTGCTTTTGGAATCTGCTTTTTCTAGTACATTCTGAATAAAACTTTGAAGACATTTTTTGCACATTTTATGCAACAGGATTTATTTTTAATTTAATTTCAGTGAAACTGTTTTTAAGACTAATTTGTGAATTGCAAGAGGCTGATGGTGGGTAGACTTTATTTATTTTTACTTAAAGATAAACTTTAGCTCGGTGCAGATCAAACTGGCAAGGAAGAGGTGAACTGGTGAACAACCCAAAATCTAGCATGGAACCTCCATTAAAGAAATAGTTTTCTGCAGGTTATCTTAAAAGCCTAAACAAGACCTCAGCAATCTTCTAAAATAAATAAATAACCTTATCTTTAGATCTTACTTTAGCTCAAATACTTTTTAACCTTGTATTTCAAATGTTGGCATTCTATCTCTAAAATGTATAACATCTTTGTTACTTTCAGGGGCGTGGTTACCATATTTCAGTTGATGGTGACAATGTATCATATACTACATGGTGCAACATTTCTTGCCAAGGTTTCCAGGTATGAGTTTGTTGGGTGATCATTCTTGTTGATGGCTCAACTGTTAACTGTATAATTTTAAATCATATCAATATATTAACTGGAAAACAAAGTTTAGTTTAACATTTTGAATTTCTGATGCTTGGTTGAAGAGCTTTATTGGAATCTAACTCAAATATTTGTGTGCAGCCACAACTTGAGTTTGTCGATCCTGCAAATTCTATTCAAGTTTCTGTAGAGTAAGTGATGGTACATATCTAGCATTTTAATATGTTCCTGTAACTTGGAACTGTAACAGAATGTGCATATCACATATTACATCTGTTCAAAGTAAATATTCTATAACAGCGTATGGCTCAACTGAACAATATATGTGTGTGAAAGTGCGCGTAAAGAAAATTCATCATAAGAATATTTTTATTTATTGAATCAGAAGATTTCTCGTGGTTGCAAATGTGATTTATTACTAATCTTTAATTATTTTGCATTCCCTTGAAACTTCTTTATCAGTAAAGTGTGAAAATCTAGAGTCATTTTCTCTGTTTAGTTTTACTTTTCTATGTTATACTTAAACCTTACATAATGTTGAACGTCTTTCTTTTCTATTCTTCCATTTTAATGAATATTGAATTACTACATTTTAGTTCTAGTTCTGACATGATCTGATGTATGACTTGCCGTCAAATTGCAGCTTGAAGGAAGCATCATATAGTGGAGGGGGAAACATTGCATTCAAAGGATCCCTTGAAGAGAAAACTTACTTTGAGAGCAAAATCTTTCAAGGAGGGTTTCTTTTGAACGAGATGCCTGTCCACTTTATTTATACCGTAAGCTTTAACTTCTTTATCATTATTGCTGAATAAGCTGCACTTCAATCTGTTTTAAAGAATGCCATCATACTCATAACCTGGAATAACCACCAATGCGTCAGTTTGATTCAATTCTTAGTGCAAATCATTGTCTTCCTTTGTGAACTAAACCTGGTTATAAATTTGAGGCAAGGAGAATTAGAGTATGTTATCTTGATAAATGGTTAAATGTACATTCAGTCAAATTGACTGGAATGATATGTATGTACTATCCTATCTCAATCCACTTTTTCACACATGAAGTTAATGACTAATGCAGGTGAAATCGGATGGCAATTCTTCATTAGGACTTAAGCTGGAGTTCACCTCCACTGGCGATGACAGAAGAGCATCTGTGCTTCTCTCATCTCGGGCAGTGAATCACTTTTCTAACAAGTTCAGCAAAGTAATCATGACTCGTGAACGTAAGGAACTTTCCTCTGGATGGGTTATAAATGAAGGTGTAGTTGCAATGAATGGATACACTTTATCAGAAATCCATGCAGTGTGCTATAGATCAAATTCTCCAGTCAATGAAATAGGATGGCAAAACAGATCAAATGACAATGATGGAACTGTGGCTTCCCCATCAGATTATTTTGCACTTCTTGGTCATATCACGATCAAGACTTCGGACTATAGGTCAGATTTTCCTGTGTCTTCTTCCTGGCTAGTTGATGGCACCAGCATAAAATGGACATCAGACCCTCTGGGTTCAAAGACCCTTGATGTTAAAATTTCATGGAAATTAAAAAATGAGAATAGTTATCAATGTCTAAAGTTCAACGTTTACTTGGTAAAATTAGCAAAACGAGCAGGTGGCAATCCTGGTACAACATTAGAGGATGTAAAAGAGTACCTTGGAGTAGCACAAGTAAGCTGTTTCTATGTTTCTGACCTCAAAGTTCCTTCAGACATTTCTAATCTCAAATTTATAATACAAGTCTGCGGTGTAGATGGGACAATTCAGGAATTAGATGAGTCTCCGTATTATGAATTGGTGGTTGAAGCTCCTTAAATTGTCATTAAAATGTAACACTTTCTCCAATAAAAGGAAGCCTAAATTGTCATCAGAATGTAATATTGTAACATTATTTCCTCAACGAAGGAAGATCCCAAATTATCATTAGAATGTATCACTGTAAAATTATTTCTCCAATAAGGAAAGACCCAGAATCGTCATTCCAATATCACATTAGAATTGAACAATTCAATTAAAACTTCTGTATAAAGATGTTTTACCTCATAAACTCTTCCTTATTAGATTCATGCTACAAGTAACATGACCAATATAGAAGCTTAATTTACATGAATGAAACTATTTCGAGTAACTTTTGGACATCCTTATAATATGTAAAGTTAAATGTTACTTTTTTATAGTATAAAAAAAATATAATCCTCTTAGTATATATTTGTATGTCGTATCAAAGTTAAAAAATTTAATTTCAGAGCTACTTCCTACGGCTTGTTCTGATATAAGGTTTTGTCTTTTTTTTCATTTTTTTTTCAAAAGTGCTTTTAAATTTAAAATCCTGCTTATAATTTTTATAATAATTAGATAAGTTTCAAATATTGTATTAAAAATTAGTGTTTACTCATAAGTTAAATATATGTTTCTGCAAAAATACTCTATCAAAGAATGTATGATCAAAGCCTATTTTCTCACCAATAATTAGAGATCTTTTCTTCAAGTGTAAAAGGTGAACTTTATGTTATATCAACTTGTTTAAGGTACTTATTTGTTTGTTTATATTGAATGAATCATCAGTGGTTATTCAAGGAAATGATTATGCATATGCATAGCCAATAATTGAACACTGCAACATTATCTAGTCAGTTGTTTTAACAAAACAGCTTTGTCTTGTTCACATGGTGTTGTGGAAAATATTTAGTATCGATAATTGCATAATCAAGTTCATTTTTTATCAGTAAATAAATCAACTTTTATGTATATTATTCTTTTCAGTGAAAATAAATATTAAATATTTTTAAAAAATTAATACAGTTATAAGATTTGTTTTATTTAGAATATCATGTCCTATAACTTTTAACTCTTATATTTTTTTACATTTTTATAGAATTAAAATAATAAAGTCAATATAAACACTTGATTCATTGTTACAGGAATCAAAGTTTATGTTTATAATTATAAGAGAATCAGCATTTAAAGTAAAGAAGCCTAGGTAAAACTTAATATTAATTTTTGTCATTTTAGAATTTTATGATAAAAAAACCTTTTAAATATATAAAAGAGAAAATTAAATAGAAAAATGGGCGAAATCTGAAAAAAAAAATTAAAAACTAAGCCAATAAACTTCAGTGCAAAATTATTCGAAAATGTAGATAACGTAAACAATGTAAATAAACTTAAATCGATGTAAAAAATTGAAAGGAAATATAAAGAAATACAGAAATGTAAATACTCAAAGCAATAAAATGTCTCAATTGTAAGTAAAGATAAATTAGCGAAAAGATAAATTAAATTTAAATTAAAGTAAGATAAATGTAAAGAAATCAGATATAAAGCAGAGCAGAAAAATATAAAATAAAATAAAATAAATGGTGATATCATTTAAATATAAGTAAAATAAGTAAAGAAACATATGAAGACAAACATTACGATAACATGTACATAATTCTCTTTTTCATTGTTTTAATGTTTTTATTTATATTGGTATCCTGACAAACTGAGTATGGTTCAAACTCTTAGAACTTCTTCTGCATGTCTTTTTCTAAAGTTACACCCTAAATAACTCCCATGATCTCATCCCTTCTAAGATAATGAAAATTGATATTTTGGACCCATAAACAAATGAAAAACCTTCACCAAGTTCATGGAACTACCATTTTTTTCCTCCCCCCATCTTTGTTTATGTCGTTATGTCTTTTGGAAAAAAAACATTAGAATTAGAATTTTGACAAAGTAGCTTTGTTTATGAGGTGGTGTGGAAAATTTTAAACTTGATATTTAGATTGCCTGAAATTCAACACGGTGCAGAGTTAATTTTGTTCTCATATATGTTAATTTGTTTGGTATTGAAACATTTATCTGAATTCCAAAACCAGCTTAGGGTTTGGAAGTATTATCCTATTCCTCGAGCCCTCAAAAGGAAAACTGGGTTCCCACAATCACTTTCTTTGTCTAACAAAATTACACAATTTCAGATTCATAAACAACAGAGACAGGGACATGGCTTTGTCTTGTTATGTATTTTAACTTATTATCAATATCAATGCTCTGTTCGTTTTCCATCTTTTGACTTACCACAACCTTCTCTGTCCCACTGAATTCTCAAGAACATCAAGAACAGACATGCATGGCCCTTCTGTATTTTTGCAAAATGGAAAGATATTGGTTGTGATTTATGGTTTCTATTACCTTAAATATTAGAACTGAAAATTTTATTATTTATAATAGTTTCATTCGATTAGAATAACTTTTGTCAGAAAAAATATTTTTTAGTTAAAGTTAATTACACTGGAGATGAATCATGAGTTATTTTTGGCTAAACACAAAATGGCGTTAATTGAAACCATGGAAATTATTCAAATGTGATAATACCATGATTCGTGCTGCTGTCAAAATGGACTTTGACTGTTACTTTTTTATTTTAAGATGTACTTTAATATGTGTGCATATGAAAAATGTAAAAAGCAAATTCAAAGATAAAGATAGCATATGAAGCAATTTTTTAATGTTCAAGCTTACAAGCCTGTAACGTAAATTTTCAAACCAATACTTCAATTTTCCTGACTGAAACAACTTCTGACACAAACATTGCAAGCAGTTCCAAATAAAAAATGATCCCCTTGTTCTTCCTCTGTAACATAAAGTTTTTTTTTTTTCATTAATAAAACAATAAAAAAAAATTCATACCCATAAAGATGTAGATGATCTATCCTGTTGTTATCCCTACACAGTTATGTTAGTATAGTCAAAAAGAAAATATATATATATATATATATAATTGTTAAATGTAAAATTTTCTTACTATATTTGGTGTAAAAGAGACAATGTGTCTTTTTGTAAAATACTAATAATATGAATAATAGTGTTACATAAATTATTTTTTTATTTTAATAGTGTTACATTAATATTAAAAATGTGTCTCTTTAAATAATTTTTTTTACGTTTTTCTAAATCTACATAATTCTCTTCTCCGTATTAAGTATAACTAGAGTAGTCATTATAGGTCAAAAACATCGCTTAAGACATAAATTCTATAACTACAATTCATAATCATATATGTGTATTATATATATATATATTACGTAATATTTACACTTTGCATAAAATTTAAAGGTTAACAATTTTGGCACAATCATCACTTATCTTAAAAAATAACCAATAAATTATATCATCACTATTATTGCCTTATCCTTATAAAACCAATAAACTATATCATCACTATGATTTTTTGCCTCACCAAAAGGATAAGTAATTATAACACTTCTTAAAACATGTATATTGACCAAGTCTTATTATAGACTAACATTTAACTTATATCAAAATCTATTATCACACTCTCATTAGCTTATTTATTATTTATCATCCAAATCAATCAATCATATAATTCAATTCATACTGATTTACCACGTTCACATCTTTATCACCAAAACAAATTGTACTACCCAGTGTACTACCCAGACAGGGGCGATTACTAATCACCCATGATCAATAGCTCCCATACCGAGAAGTCAATAAGTTAATTGAAGCATACACGCAACCCTTGTCAAGTCAGCCTGTAAAAAGCTGACATAACGTGTAAGTAAAGTCAAAGTTGAATCCTATAAGTAAGTGGATGATGAAGGTCAGAGGTAGGTGAAAAAATAGGAAAAAAGTATTACTTAACTCCGATAACTGGGTACTGACTTGAGCGTCGGAGTGTAATTGCAGGTATCCTCCCCCTTTGGAGTTTGGGCGAGCAGTTGTCGGATTTAATCGTGGACTTGGCTGGAAGAGTGAAGATTCCAAGTGAAAATTCTACAGGCATTGTAGGGAACTCCATTTCTCACTTGAGAATTGTCGTGGCACAGATATCAGTAAGAACACAAATATACAAGATACTACTCATTCATTATAATCTCATAATAGTATTTAAAACAAATAAATAAGGCCTTTGAAAACAAAGAATAACATCTCTTGAGTGAGACATACCAACTTTAACAACTATTTACTAAAAGAGAGAGAATAAATATTGACTCTCCCGAACATTTTAATAAGCATTTAAGCACCAAAATTTTAGAAGTAAAAAAAAAAAAAAATCAATGTGTATGTTCCTCACTTGTACTATTAGACATAGATTGAATAAGAAAATCTATCAGCTAAGTGAACCCTTGAGTGGTACTACTCTATTGGAACATGAAATATAATTGTTTCAACCTCTATTAAGCATTCTTGTTGTTGGAGTGACATCACTTAAAATCAAACATAATTTTATTATAAGTTGAAGTAAGACAATTTTCCCTTTATTCTTTCAAATATGTATTCCTTAATATAAATCAAACATCATGGATTAAATTCAATTAGATCAAAACACTTAAATCATTCATTATCAGTAAAATAAGTTTAAATATTAACTAATCATTTATACAACATAAGTGTAACATCCAACACCATGTAAATCTTTTTAGGTCATCAATAATCTCAACAACAATACAATTGTATATATAATCTTACCAATATAACTCCAACATTTTATATTTAACTTTCTTATCTAATTCAAGGGCTTCAATATACCCTTTTAATAAAAAAAATAGTACATTGTTGTAATAAGGTAACGCTCATTTACCATGCTTATTTATAAAAATGTATTTTGAATTTATTTGCTTATAAAGAAAATCTTAATTTTCATATTTTAACATTTTTAATTTTTTATTTAAGCTGTGGTTAATATAATATTTTTTAAACAAAATAAGAAAAATGAGTATCAGTTTATTAAAAATATAAGAGAAGTATATATTTATTTTAAATTTGAAAATATGTGAATATTATTTTACTAAAAAAGTAAAGTTTTATTGTAAAATTAAATGAAATATAACGGCAGTTTAAATTGAATGAAGTTAAGTGTAATTTTTCTTGTTGCATACATTAAAATGGCAGATGATTCTTCTTATCTTAAAAAAACCCTTGGTTTCAACACTAACATATAGTAAGCTCTAATCGTCTATTTCAAATAATGCGTTAATGATTGGAGCTTTGAAAATGAAAAGCATTTTTCATACAATCATTTACCTTAAAATAAATGGATTTAAACAGTTTCAAGGTAATGCATGCACATGTTGATGCAACAAGTCTTCAAATCAACTTCAGTTCTGAAAAAAACAAAGAGGAAAAAGTTAAAAAGTTGAAAAGTATTTACAATTAGAATCACACGAAATTTTGGAGGGACCCTTCAAAAGAAGGTTCGCCACTGATTAGTTTAGAATATAGGTTGAGTAGGATACAAAGACAAGAACTGGGGGTGGATTCGGTAGCGATAAATGGATGAAAAATCATGTTTGACTACAAAATGTTTCACTTTAAACAAAGCTATGAGGAATCTTTCAAGTTTAAGTCAGTTGTTAATTACTCCATTGTTTTTTCTGAGTTTATTAATTAATTAAAGAACAGTACTTGGTTGTCGCCCATTGTTAATTAGGTTTTTCTGGTTTCCTCTTCAGCATTTAAGATAATGCTTTGATTTTGACATAAATCTGTTGGGAGAGATGGATATAGAAACCCTACATGTATTAGGTCATATATTATATCTTGTGCACATCCCATAAACCAAGCACTTTCTTGCACAGCCCCTACACGTGAACCAGCTAGAACAAGCTCATCCAAATTAATGAGTAAACCCTTTAACTTTATTTTGACGTTTTTCAGTTTTTCTATTATGATTAGAAGATTGTGGTATATGTGCGAAGGAATTGACAGCTGAGATATGGAAGTGAAAAGCGAGAAACATGGACTTTATTTTATAACTTCTGGACCAAAAGGAATACTAAGGGGCTGAAAGTAACATGTCAAGGTATAGAAGAGACACAGCAAACATTTTGATGAATACTAAAAAATATGAAAATATCCTACGAAGGAACTAGATATTAGGGCTCAAATACAACATCTCTTATCTTCTCTTTCTAACTTCTTAATCCTAGTAACTTCATTATGATTTAGATCTAACTTTTCATATGGTTTCCAATTTCTTAACACCCTTAAAATTCTAACAAGAAGACTATATATAATTATCACATACAATAAATAAATAAATAAATATATATATATATATATATATATATATAAGAGATCGGTAAAATATTAAGATAAATATTTTTTAATTTTTTTCCTACTTTAATTTGTAGAATCAATTGTTCTTATAAAAGAAATGATTTAACCATACAGCAACTTGTTATACACAAAGTCTTTAAAAGATATATATTAAGGACGTTTGAATAAAGATAAACATTTAACTCATCAGAACTATCAATGATAAAAATCGAACTCAAGATGACATATTATGATCATTATTTATATTATGATCATTATTTGTGTATGTTACAATAGTAAGTATTGATACAAATGATACAAAAACCCTCTCTTCAATTTTTTATGTGATTAGATTATGAAGATAGTTAAGGTATCTCTGTCTTAATTAGTTTTGTGCTTAATACTACATAATATCCTCTTAAGTATTCTCACCACACATTCACAAAAAAATTAACACTCTTAAAAAGTCGACTTCTTATATCAAAGTAATTACTTGCATATCGTAATAAATGTTAAAATAAAAACCAACTTCAATTTCGGATCAATTTCCGATATGATTAAATTATCAAATAAGTTAAAATATCTCCTTTTCTCAACAAGATTTTTTACCTAATATTATATTAGATATCCTCAGTATACACTAAAAAGAAACAACACTTTCACAATATACAATACATCCATAAAAACCATATACATCCATAAAAATCATGTACATTATACTTCTAATATCACATTTAAACCTTTCTTATTTCTCCTAAGCGCATCAATTTGTATTTGTATATATTCAATATAAATAATAGAATTTATATTTTTCTATAGACATATTTTTTTCAACGGACTTCATAATTCAACACAAACATGTTATTTGAGCAAAACTCAACAATTGAAAAAATTTGTTGTAAGAATTTTACCTTTTAACAAAAACAAATTTTTGCATAAGAAAAAAACTGACACAAATTAGATTTAGAATCCTAATTAACTTTTACTTAAACAACCAAATTTTTCTTGAACAACTAAATTTACCGCCGCTTGAATGGAAATTCTTCAAATGAGATAAAATTGTTTCACTCACATTTTTTCTTAAATGGTTATTTCCTAACTTTGAATGAAAATATAACCTCTAAAACATAACATCAACAAAATAATTCAGAATCGATATTTTTAGTTTACTTATCCTACTTAAATACATATACCAAATCATCTCATCATAATAAACACTTAAAAATATAATAACAGTATTAAAATTTGGTGACTTTCATTTTTTATTGAGATTTGTTACCGTAAAAAGAATGAAGAAAGAAAAAAATAGTTTATAGAAATCATTTTTTGTGGTTTTCATTTTTTTTAATCATTTAACTTCATTCTCGTTTTTTAAAATTTCTAAAAAAATTCATAAGTAATATTTCTTAATATTTTCTGGGAGACTCATTATGAAGTAAATAAATAAGTATACAAGATATTAGTAAATATCCATTTAGATATTTTCTTATGTTACCCTTGTTACATTTCATTAGAGTTATTCTTATTTTTGTGTGCATGCATGCTCTTCATTTTCAAATTTCTACAAAAGAGTAACTGTTTATTCGTGCATATGTTATTCATTTTTTTTAATCTTTACAAAATTAGTTTTGTAAATTGTAATCATGATTGTGTGGGTGTTATGCATGGTTCTGAAGTGCGCAAGTGTTGTTTTTTCTAATCTTTAGAAAAGTTAGTTATATGTATTTAGTATTTTCAATCTTTCGCATGTACTATTATTTTTAATCTTGAAATATATAGCTTAATTTTTTTATTTTAGATTTTTGTAATAAGAAACCATCATTTATTTCGTAATATTCTTCAACGAAAGTCACAATCAGAAGAAGAGATAAATGCAAAATATATATTCATAATAAATTTTATAATGTTACTTTTATTTAATTTTATTAGAGTTTCTGTTTGTACTTTTTTTATTCATGATTATGTGGACGTGCGTACGTATTATTTCTTTTTTAATTTTTTAAAAATTAGTCGTGTGTTACTCATTTTCAATGTATGATATTTATTTTTAATCTTTAAAAACGTGAGTTGTGCATTGTGGATACCTACGTGTTTGCGATGTGTTATTATTTTTATTTTTATTTTGTACATGTGTGTGTCTATTATTCATTTTTAATGCGTGTGGTGTGGTATTATTCACTTTTTTAAGTTTTAAATAAAGTTAGCTTAAAATATTAAAAAAATATGTTTTTATTTTATTTTTTAAGAGACGTGTTATATTTTCTATAAAAAAACATAGCAAATTAGTTTAATAAGGAAACTATACATCTATTGAAAAATAAGAATTTTTTATTTTGATATTATTTGTAAAGAAATCAGACGAAATGTCAATTAATATTGTTTTGTCTTTTAATATTTTGTTTACTTGATATTAAACCCAAAAAATAGTACACAGATGTGTAAATGACTTTTATTTCCTTTGTTAGATTTCCTTCATATGCTAGGTATTAGTCCAAAAGTGTCAATCAGAGACATCTTATAATTTATTTTAGACCATTTTAAAATTGTTCCACTAGCTATATATGAATGATTACCGGAGCTTTCACCTATCAAGATCAATCCTAAACCTTTTCAATGTTAATTACATAATAATATATACTTAAAACCAATAATCACATTAAGGAAATTAAATTGAGGTTAAACAAAGTATGAGTTCAAATTTAAGGTTTGTGATGATAAAAATCTGCTATAAGTAATATAAATAGGTAAGAATCTTGTATGAGGTATATTAATTATTGTACATTTATCGACATATTTATTATTATACTTTTATTTATTTTTTTAAGTACGAATGCATCTCTGTGAACTAGACATAAAAAGACAAAGAAGAGTAATTCCTAAATCTCAAAGACTGAATCCAACATAAGTAATAAGAGTTAAAGAGATAGAAATAATCTTAAGCAACAATAATACTCATTTGCCTGTCTATTTATTTTAAATCTTAAAAAACATAAGTTGTGAATATAGAGGTGAGTTTGTGTTATGGAAGTTGATGCTTGTTAGGTATTTTTTAGTTTTTAAGAAAATTAATTTTGTTTATGTTTGTTGTTTCTAAATCTTTCTTTTAGAAAGTTAATTGTCTATGTGTATGTAATTTAACAGTCTTTAGAAAAAATATTTAAAATATAATATAAATAATAAAAATATAATGTCGTTAACTTTTTAAAAAATTTACCATCATCTAAAATACTTTAAAAATTAGTTCAAGAATGTATATTTAGGATTTAGGATCTTAAGTTTAGGATTTAGAGTTTACAATATTTTAAATAAATTTCATTGGTATTGAACTTCAATAATTCTATTGGAGAAAATTTTTAAATCATTTTCAAATTTAATTAATCAATCATTGATTGATATGAATAGAAACTTTAGTTTGATAAACAATTAGTTAAAACAAGTCAATCTAAAGTCAGTTAAAAAAGTTAATCTAGAAAATTATTCAAATTGTTTCAAAAATTTATGTGTAAACAATTAGTGATTATAATAAAAAACTTTAACTTCAATTGATATGCAATTAATTAGATTATATTGAGCTAATTAGTTCAAAAACTATTTTTATTTTGAAAACGTTTTTTTTTCACACATTTATATTTAATTCACTTAAATTCTTATTAAACATTTAATTTTGATTGAGAATTAATCAAATAAGAATTACACCAGTTTAACCAAATCAAAAGGAAACAACAAGAAGATTGAAAGTCTTATATAATTGAGTCATGATAATTAGACTGTCCAAAAGGAAAGACTATGGTTGATTTTTAAAAATCATGTTAATAATCTACTTTAAGAATTGATCCTCTAATCCATGATAAATCTTTATTCTTTATTCATTTTAAGAATAATTTCTACGGATTAGGCAATTCATCTCATAAACTCTATAAAATATATTATATTATAAATTTTTGGGTATTTTCAATAATAATTTATTTACTTTTATTTATTATTAAATAAAAAATACATTTTTATAATTAAATTTTAATAATATAATATTTTATTTACTTTAATTTTTATTTTTTTATTTAAAATATTATTTAGTAAATATTTAAATAGATAGAAACAACATGTCGTTAAGTCAAGAACAAAATATATGGACAAATATAACGAAACCCGTATTCAACTATTCTTTTACCACTCTTATAAAGAAAATGAGATCCACTGTATGTTGATTGAAAGTTTCGTACCATAAAATATTTTCCAAAAATACAGTAACTAAGCTCCGATTTAGTATTTAAAAAACACGGTTTAGTGATATAATGGGTTTTTTTTTTTTATGGTGTGATGCATTAATTAGAAAACGTGGAGGCACATGCAGTCATTAAATTTGATTATTTAAGATGTTTTTTTTTATCATCTTGATTATTTAAGATGTAAGATGGAGAAGTATTTGTGATTTAATTGGAGGAAAAGGAATGGAAGAAAGAAGAGATAGTAAGTCACTCACCATGCCTGTCTCCTCACGTGCTACTGCCAGGATCCTCATACCGAACAAAAACTCTTATGTCTTACACACTTGTTCTTTTTTTAATTTCTAAAATATTTTTCAAAAAATAATTTTAGATAATCAGAATGGGATAAGTTAAAGAAAAACTTATATATATATATATATATATATATATATATATATATATGTATATATATATATATATATGTATGTATGTATTTAAGAATTGTAAAAAGTAACTTTTTAAAATCTCTGAAATAAAATTGCGAAAATAATTAAAGAACCAAAATCATGAATCGTGATTAAGAAAAACAATTTAGCCATTTTTTATTTGAAAGAAAAAACAAAATCGAGTATTATAAAGTCTTGCCTAATTCAATATCCAAATATAATTTTTCTAAATTATAAAGTAAGAAAAAGAGTTATCCACTGTTAGTTTAAAGTAAATTATATTTATAGAAAATATAATTATACCTATTGATAAAAGTATTTTCATTTTTTTACTTTTCTATTTTTTATTTTAAAAAATTAATCCTATTTTATTAAATGAATTTATGTACAATTCAACCTTGCCCCATCCAATTCATTAATTTATATGTTATAATTCAAACTTATTTTTAATATGTATGAGATATCCAGACTTACTCAAAATCTCACTTTAATGATTATAACTTTCATCTCTGATAATCAAAATTTTTCGATAACTTAATTTAATTCATAAAAACGTACTATTGTTGAAAAAAAAAAGTAGTTGACGTATTAAAATTAATATTTAATGTCATAAATAGATCTCTAACATAGTTTTTAATAATTTTGTTATTAATTTCCTATTTCATTATTCTTATAACACAATCGAAGATATAAAATGTTGTGAAATAGCTAATGGCACGACTTTTGAGGGTCTTGGAGAAAAATTCGAAGAGGTCCACACAGAAAAAGAGTTTGAACACTTATTCCTATTTGCAAACAACAAAATTAATTGTAGTTGTAGTGGAAAAACAAAATGATTTTATTTGCCTTTAAATTACTCCATGAGATGCTAAATTTATAATTAATCATCAGAATGTTTGCCATTTTAAAAAAGACCACCGACCCTAGTCTGAATGCATTAATGTTCAAGCATCACAATTATTAGTTAATGGTTTAATTAATGTTACTAATCCACAACACTCTCATTACTTAATCGCATGCCACCTATAGTTGACTATCAAACTGCATATTAAACAAGCTCAGAGAACTTTCAACGCTTCAACTGTGCAAATCAAAAATAATTGAGCAGCAATAAATGAACAAAATTAATAAACCACTATTTCGATTCTTAAAAATGACAACACTTTATATTATTTTATTTTAAATTTTAAAAATTCAAATAAATTTATAAAATTTGTAGACAAACTTAACTATTTACTATTATTTTGTTCTTTGAATATATATATTAATATTAATAGTTAATTCCCACATCTTTTTAAATTTGAACTACCATTAACATAACTAATAGATGAGATTTTTTTCCTATAATCTAAATTTATGACTAATTCAAATTCATTAAAGTGATTCTTCCACGTCAAATTTTCGTTTCACGTCAAAGTCTTGTTTCACATCAAATAAGAAATGAGATATTTGCAGATGTTTTGATAATAACTCTACAAAAATATATATAATAATTTAATAATAATCTTTCAAATAGACTAATATCATTTTAGTATGTAATTTTAGATCTAATTCAATATTATAAATTAATTTATAAAGTAAGAGTGATACTGAACTTATACTGAACTCATACTATAATTTAATTTATAGATGAGTCTCCAACACTTCTAGAAATTTATTTTAAATTGTCTTAATTTAAAAAACCACACAAAAAACTATACAGTTTAAGCGATTAAAAGAGTGAAAAACAATGGTTGTAGGTTAAAAAAGGAACAAAAGAACCCCAAAAGGTTTTGCATTCAGGAAACCATATCATGTCCATAAATGGTTTCTCTTGTGACAGCATCATAAATTACATTGCTAGAAGAGGCATAGTTGAGAAACTGAGGGAGTTCATTCTGGAGAAGGTAAGGTTTCTGATCTGGGTTTTCCATTTCTGGATTTGGCATCACTGGCTCCTGCTGCATCTGGATGCAGAGTATCTCTGCTTGAGCCACTGCAAGCTGCATTTGAAGCTCAGAAACCTGGTTTTGTAAATAGGATATGGCCCCAACACAGCCATACACCGGGTCCCGAACTCTTGCATGTGCTTCATACACCAAACTACTCACAGCATCTGCTCTCTGCTGAATAGGAAGTTCCTGAACCAAATAACATACATTTTAGAATCTCACTCTCAGTCTAGTTCAGCTTCAAAAGCTAATTTACCTGATAAAAGCTGTATTCTACTTAATATATGAGATTTTCAACCATACAAGAAGAAAAAGCCAATTTTTACCAAAAATTTATCAACCCAAAAGAAGCTAAAATCGAATCTAAAAATCTCCCTTTTTCTTTTCACCTTTCATAATAAAAAAAAGCTGAGGAGGCATAGTTATTGTGTGAGATACCTGCAGCATTTTGCTGACATTGCTAGCGCCAAAAACCTTGTGAACTAAGGCGAACTTTTGAGGGTCATTGGAAGGGAAATAAGGAGCAAAGATGCAGTCTTTGGTACACCTGCGTCTGAGCAGCTTGCATGAAGCACAAGGAGAATTCCCAGCCATTTGATTACAGGATGAAAAGGGGAGCTGCAAAATTCCTTGTCTGGTTTGGGAGTGAAAGCTTAAAAGCATAATAAAGCAGAGAAAAGAAAGTGAGGAACACAAAGGAACCGAGCTTGACAAAATGAGAGAAAGTGAGGGTGTATTTATAATGGCCAAGACCGCCAGTCCCTAGCTTTTTGTGCAACAGTATGAGTATCACTTTCAAGTATCAGCTCCTAAAGATTACTGATTTTTTTATCAGATAAACTAATGGGTTGGCTTATTTAATTTCCTGAGGTAAGGTGATGTGTAATTTTAACCCCAAAGAATCCATTACTCATTCTCTCTGAACTTTATTATGCATTGCCCTTATATTTGAAATGTGAGCAATTTGGAAAAAAATAGTTGCTTTGTGATGTTTTTTCACAAAGGACCAAGTGGTACAAGTGGGCAATTTGATTTGGAGTCACATATTATATGGTGTTAGGTAAATAGGTTTCTTAAGAAAAATTCTGCATCAGACAGTGTCACGAGTTGTTTGTTGCAGAATTTCAAAAGGGTACAAAAAGGCCCTCAGTGTCCGGATCGTTCTGGAACAAAAGCTGATGACATAGGCTTTAACTGTAGTCTTACCATATCTTTCTTTAAGCCTTAAATAATTTTCTACTTCTTATAATATAGGTGTGCTTTGTTTTTCGTCTCTATTTTTTCTTTTGGTTAAACTTTCCTTAAATCTAATTCAAAGTTATAAAGACCAAAATTAAAAATAAAATAAAATTTCAGAGACAAAATATTTAAGGGGAAAAAATTACATTACAGAAATTAAACAATTATCTTAGGCAATTTTATAAAAATAAAGAAAATAAAATTGTGTAAAGTGTAAAATAGTTTTACATTTTCTTTATGTAACAAATAATATACTATAAATTTGTTGACATTTATAATACTCAATGCATAATGATATTTTGTAATTAAATGATCGTCTAAATTATTTTTATATTGTTAACAAATGGCTATTAGATTGAAAAAGTCAAACATTCAAATATTATGAAAACACTTATTTTAAGAAGTGAACTAGACTTGATCTTTAGTTAATTAGGGATTTTTAACACATAAAGCGAGAATGTTTTATTTATATGTAAGATTATATATTTAAAAATGAACAATAATAACTAATAACATGTGTAGATTGAACAATTTTATTAAGATAGATTTTAATATCATCTTAACAAGTAAATTAAGTTTTATTTCTAATTGATATAAGGTTAAAAAAAATTAAACTGACAAAATACTAGTCATCAACAAAAATAAATTATAAAAATAAAGTACCACTTTCTCAAAGTTATGAAATTAAAATCTAATTTTGCAAATCTCTCTTAAAAATATTTGTTAGACAACCATCATAACTTGAATGACAATCGCTATTTCACATAGATCCTGTTATTGGTCGTTATTATTATTATTATTATTTTATTGTCGTTTTTTTACAAGTTTAACGTAAAAAAATAAATGGAGGAGAAAACTAGACATGAGGGTAAAGTTTCCGATAAAAAAAAATTACATGTTCTTGCATAAATCTTTGAATTCATAAGATGATTTGTTTTCTTTTATATATAAAAATTACATGTTAGAACATTATTTGTTGACAAATCATTTGTTGGATTCAAAATATCAGTTTATCTTTCTTTTTGAGATAGGACTCTCCAATTATTTCTTACGAGTGGATTCACTCCCTATAATTATATTTTCTTGTTGGACATTTACCTTCTCCGCTTAGTTTCTCGTTGGACATTTACCTTCTCCGCTTAAAAGATGTTGAGAACAAAATTCATTCATTTCTCATATCGTAGGAAAAAATTATAATAAAGTTGAATTAAAGTTTAAAAATAGTTCAATAAAACTAAATTGAACGGTATAATTATTTAAATAAACTTACTGAAATGTATTGTACTTCCTGTGAATGCAATCCTAACTAATGTGACTTACTTTTCAACTACTTAAATTATCTATATTATGTGAACTATTATTTATAAACATCTTATTTAAGAATATTTTAATTTCATAAACTATCGTTAAATTTAATTTAACCAGCTTTTCTACCTAAAATTAATTCAAATTTTAAAAAACTAAACTAACAAATTCATTTTTTATACATAATTTAGTTCAGTACAATATGGTTGAATTTTTTATCTTTATTTTTTGAGTGTTTGGATTGGTATGAAGGTGCGTTCTCACTCTGCAATGAGAAAATATGAAACTATTCAGTCAGCGCCTGAATTGGAGATATTGATTCGAATGAAACACCATAAAATACGAAGCTTCAATCATCGGCACAATAATCTACCTTAAGTTGTCTGTACTTAGGGCAGGCATAATTGCCCTCCTGATTCAACTTTTTGTCTTTTTTTTCAAAATTTTTAATTTTCATTAATTATTTTGGCCGTAAATCTAATTAATGACTCAATTTGAACTGGTCAGTTAAAATTGCAAAAGGATTAAATAAAGAGTGATTAATTATGGTGAATTAGAATGTAAAAGCACAAGAAATGGAAGAGAAAACAAAATTATCTTAAGTGTATCGTGGGCGCCGCCAAAGGTAGTGTAAAATGAAACAGTAACGTGGTTTGGTGGTGGATTGAGTGTTATTGTAGCATCTTGTTTTGTGGAATAGTTAAGAGTATAGAGGACTAGGGTTTATAAGAAGCAGGTCAATACGAAGAAATTGATGAAGCTAAACGTGGATGTTTGTTGGACATACAAACATTCACGTGAATGCCCGTTAATATTAATTCCTCTTTCTCTACTTCTGTGCATACTTTGACTCTATTGCACACAACACCACAACATGCACAACACTTCTATATCACAATCTAATCATCATTTCAGACTATAACACTTTCGAGTGACTTCATTCATGTTTTAAATTTCGGGGATTTAATAGTGTATATTGGCAGCTATTAAAAAAACAGGGATCCTATCAGTTTAAATTTGATTTTTAAGAAATTCAAATTGACTGCAGTGTTGATCTTTCACACATTAAAAATAATTATATATATAGCATTATTTTTTAGTCAATTTTACTAAAATAGTCTTTTTGTTTTAATAAATATATATTTTGACTAATTATAGGGAGTAATTAATTTAATAATTACTTTTACAGAAAATTAAAATCAATGAAGTGAATTCTCATATCTGTTGAAAAATATGTGTTAAACTATTGAGATGATAAAGAATGATCACAACATTATTGATGAGTGAATAAGTTTAACTCTTTGACGTGAACATATTCTTTACAAGATTCTATAGTCTAATCTATTAATTAAATGATATGATTTTATTAAGCCTTATGATATTATAGCCAAATAATATTTTTAAAATATAATAAGACTTAATATTTAAATTATTAATAACACAATATATATGAGTTATATTAAGAGTATATTGAATGTAAGTAGGTAAAATAACAAATAAGGGAATAATGTTTAATTAATAGAGGACATAATGGAATGACGATAGAAAAAGTATTCAAAAAGTGACATTTATTTTTTTTAACATGTGTGAAAGAACTTTAAACTACAATAATTTTAAGACAAGGAGTAGTTTAAAATTTGCAGTTACAAAACTTTTTTAGAGTGTCTTATTGGATAATACAAACTGAAACAACTTCAACATGCAATCAATCTGAATAAAACAATCACCGATAATATTTTTATTAAAATTATGTGAACAGACACTTTATCTTATCACGATTAGGAATAGAGATGACAATGTTAACTACTTTACTACAATTTTACACATTTAGATAATGTTCTAAGCAATCACAAATTGTTTTGTGTTGCATTTAAGCATCAAAAAGATTTTTTTTAGAGTTTTTAAGCCCATAAAACCTAATTGTCTTCTACTTCTTATACTCTTTACTTTCAAATATCTAATCCAATAAAAAATATGCTTTTTCTCATATTTTATAAAGAAAAATGATGATTTGGCAAATTTTTTTCATATACAACCAATTGATAATTTTTTACAATAATATAATACTAGCAACATTCATATTAACTAATGATATTTTGACTAGTAATTAATTAAGTAGTTATGAGATAGTTGCATATGTAATATTGTAAGTATATCATTACTCTTCTATAAACAAGTATCTTAAATTATAAATTCATAGTAAGAAACATTTTTTCTTCTTCCTTATATATGCTCTATGACATGCTCTCATAATAGTGAATTTTAATATTATATATAATATTAAACATGTCGTATAAAATATATAATATTAAAATCTACTATTCACATTATATATTATATACAAAAATATATAATAGGAATTACTCTAATTAATGACATTTCAGATTTCTATTTTATTTTTAATTATGAAGATAAAATTTAATTTAATTATTGATATATAATAATATATAATGTGAATTTCCCTAATTACATATTTTATATTTCTGTTTAATCCTTAATTATATCTTTTTATATTTTACATAATTAATTAAAATAGTAATTTCATAATTTGAAAGTAACTGTTTAATTCTTCGATTAAAAAATAACCGTATCATCTCCTATTCTTATCTTTACAAAATTATTACCTTTTATATTTTTAAAAGTTGTTATGTTTTAATATGATAAAAATGTGGACCCATACGTAGGAACATAGATGTGTTTTCACTACAAATATACAAGAGATTTAAAAGTTGAGAAAAAGAACACGCTATTGACATGCAGTTAAGTCTAAAAGGAGATATAAGAATTAATTAATGCACGTTATGATTGTTTTAATTTGAAGTGTTCTATGAATGAAGTAGTTTGGTTCTTAATTACCCAGAAAATGGAGTTCATTGAATTCATCTTGGGCAGAGTCCTCGCCCATGGTTTAGCATAATTAGTGAACGGTTTTGGTTTACTTCGTTTTCTTCGGTCAAGGCCAATTTTTATAGGTTTATCTTACATCTTTCTTATCAAGCAAAATTCTACCTAATAAAAACAGATACATAATATTTTTCACAACTTTAAACGTAGAGAGGACTAATCTCGTGAGCTATGATTTTATAATTATCAACTTAGACTCTTTCTCTAGCTAAGAGATCATAATTAAAAAAATAAAACATGAGTCATTCATTTTTTTATAGGAAGTTCAAAAAAATGGTTTATAAAAGAGCTCTAAAATATCACAAATTGTTAAAAATTATAGCAAAGCACTTTCTTTTTAAACTACAATTTTGGTCTTTAATTAATTTTTACTTACGATTTTGGTTTCCGTAATTTTATTCTTTTAGAGTTTAGAAAATTTACAGTTTTATTTTAATTAAATTATTTTCTTAGAATTGATAGATCAAAATGGTATGTTTTTTAAATCTAAAAAAACTAAAATTTAAAGAACAAAAAATAGATTACGGATAAGAAATTAAAAAGAAACTAATATTAAAATCTTTTTTAAACTAAGACCCACCTTTTTAAACTAAGAAGAGAAATTAAGATGAGGAGCATTGGTATGTAGAAACTAGGAAGTAAATACACCCTTTTCACGTGGGAATATTTTCATCTTTTTGCTATTGATTATTTTTTATTTAGATTTAATGACTTTGTTACATATAATTACTTTTTTTTTTTATTACAGACTCGGATTTGGATGGTGTTGGTGCAGTAAATATAATTAATTAATTAGTTTCGTGCATGCATTTGTATTAATTAGGTATAGCTAGCATAGGCAGCCTCTACTAATGGTGATTAAACTTCATACCTACGTAATCTGTCTTGTTTAGAAGACTCTTGATTCTCACTTTCTTTTTAATTCATCACAAATATGATGGGACCATTTCTCCATTCTTCTATTCTCTCTTAAGCAACCACACCAAGTGACTTTCATTTCTCTATTTGATCTCATGTATGATAAGTTACTCATTCTAAATTTTTCGTACATACATGTGATTTAGTTAAGCCTTGAGTTCATATAGCACTTTTAAGGAAACGACACAAATAGGTAGTCTCAAGTGTTCATCACATACTTCCCAGTCTCTTATAAATTCTTACCAATTTGCTATAAATAAATTGGAATTCATCATCTGGCTTCTATCAGATATTTTCTATTTATTCACTTAATTAAATCTTCAGATGCATAAGTCTTAACATGTTGCAATCTCACTGTAAATACACCACAAGCAATTGCAAGGGTCTAGCATGTCATTCCAAGACCAACTGAGAAACTTATCATTCTAAGTTACATTGTCATCATTGGAAACATTATTTTAAAACACCCAATCTATGTTATTAATTTCTTTTATATTTTTGAGATTTTATATATATATATATATATATATATATATATATATATATATATAAATATATATATATATATATATTTCTCCAAAATTTACAAAAAAAAAAATATAACCTACGAAGTAATTTAATCTAAATATTTTTTAGAAATTTGTTTAACTCTTTTTATTCTTTTTATATTATATATAGCTTCCGTCGTTTTTTTTTCACTAAAATACATTTCCTACTTTATAATTTTGGTAATCAAAACAATAAATGTTGTAAATGAATAAGAATTTTTTTTCTATAATTAAAACAAATGAATATCTCTTATCAATTATGTGAAGAATAATAGATGGGACTTTCAGTTAGTAATTTTAAAAGCCAATTTTGCTGTCAAACAATTTCACTGTTGATTTTTTAAAATACAAAATTATTATATAAAATAGTTATTGAAAGGTTAGGATCCTCTGCCATGGATCCATTCCTTTCTTAATTACATATTAATCAAATTTCCAAATTGTTTTAAATTATCCACATAGTAGTATACTTTTTGTTGAGCTTTGTCTGAAAAATTAATATTATTGTTGCTTGAGATTAAAGCAAGGAAATCATAGGTAACTCCACCAAGCCATTAATAAGATTCCTGACATGCAATTAAGTTGTAGGGATTATTATAAATGAAGCTCATATCTATGGAGATTACCATTGAAATTTGTAAGAGTTGGAGCTGGTGTGGTAGAAAACCTAGGCTTTCAATGCATTAATTGCCTCACATGATTCAAAGTGTCATCTTATCGCCAAACCCTATTCAAATTTATTCCAAGGCAATAGATGAGGATCACATTACAATATTAGTGCTAGAGATTATGATATTGTATGGTAATTCAAATTAAACTAAATTTTAGTTGATTATCCGAAAGTAATCCATTAATTAGGAGTTCATTAATTTAAACTAATCCACCACGTCCATTTGAATGTGGTCAATTAGTTGGATTCTACATCTATGCCCTTTTAGAAAAGAATGTATAATATACCAATTCAAAACTATACATCTTATAACTATAATTGTTTGGGTTACTATTCCGATAGTGTTTTATCGCATTTTACAGCATCAAAATATAAGAATTATTCAAATATAAACAAAAATTCCATGTATGTTTAAGAATTAAAACTGAATGCATGAAATTTTTTTCTCAACCTATATTTAGATATTTAAAAAAAAACTTATAATCACACAAAAGTCAAAACAAAACAACACTTTCAATGTAGAAGAATAAACTTAACAATTCAAACGGTCTTAACAGTTAAATATTAGTGTTAAAAGAAGAATCCATACACATGAGTTGCAAGGCTTCTATCCTGTTATAGAGACAACAGTCCCAATACACAATAAAAGTCTTACATTATTGAGAAATTGAAAGTCAAAGATATTTTATAAGCAGTTTCTGTCAAGATGTTTTTAGGTTGAAGCAAATTTTTAAATGAAAAACTTTAAAGAAAATTGAAACTTTTAGAACTTCAACTCCTCGGAAGGTGAGACCATATACATGGAAGCTGAGATAGAAACTTGTTGTGGGGTTAATTACGATGTTGAAGACAATACAATATGGGCCAAGAAACAGACATCTCACCACGTTAGAAGGAAAAAAACATGAGACCCCCAACGCAGACATTAAATGAGCATCGTGGTTATGAAGATTCATTTTCGAGATGCATGATGTTTTCTTCCCATGATATGGTGAATGATTTCTAACTAATATTTTTTTTTAGATTCTATTAACAAATGTTTGAGAATGCTTGTTCAAAAAATAAAAAAGAATAAAATTGTTATTCAATAAATTTATCATCACAGTCCCTCGGTTTAGAGTTACAAATGAAGATGGTCTTCTTGTATCATAGAGGCCCTAGATAAGACGTATTTTTCAATTTCCCACGATTATAAATATTATGTTATTTATTAATTAGCATATGATATGAAAATTGAAGTAATTTTGTTTAATTATTACTAATTCAATCATTATTAAACATTTAGCCATTAAATTTTAAACCACTGCTTTCACTCGCTCAAGTTATAAACTTGGTGAAATCCTAACTAAAATTTGGATGAGTACCACAAAAATGTCCTTCAATATGCGAGGTTGTGCGATATGTTGCATGGTCGTGTATTTTACCTCTATATGCGTTTATTTTTCTGATCACTGGGCCGTTTATCTTTGGGAATTGACAGAGTACCAAAGCCCATTAAGCATCTTCAGAAGACATGCTCCACGTTACTATTGGGACTGATTCTTCCTGCACCTCCATGGTGACTTCCTGCACCTCCATAATTCTAATATATTCCCATTTTAACTTTGAGAAAAAGATAAAAATAGTCTTCATTAATGGTAAAACTAATATGATAATCACCATTACACCACAGTAGCATGTTGTATAACCTATAACACAATTTTTTTTTAAATACATTGCGGGTTGTACAACCTGCAATACAAAATTTTTTTTCTAAATATATTGCGGTTTGTACAACCCGCAAAGTATTTAAAAAAAATTGTATTGCGGGTTGTACAACCCGCAATGTATTTAAAAAAAGTTTTATATTGCGGGTTGTACAACCCGCAATGTAGAAGGTGCAGAAAATACAATTGCGGGTTATACAATCCATAATGTATTTATTTTTTAATTGTATTGCAGTTTGTGCAACCCGCAAAGTGAAAAAAAAAATCCCAGTTATCATCAATTGAAGGCTATTTTTGTCTTTTCTCAAGGTTAAAATGAGAATATGTTAAAATTATGGAGATGCAGAAAGTCAATACGAAGGTACAGGAAGAATCACGGCAAAACATGACAGCGACTTCTTGCACGTCCGTACTTTCTTCTTGTACCTATATAATCAAAGTAAAAGTATCCTTTTACCCTCCTTATTTTCTTTATCTTTTTAGCACACCTCTTCTCACTTTTTCGTATTACTAATTTTACAATCCGAAATAAAAAAATTTTAGAAGAGTATTTTAATAATTTTAGATTATGGAGGTGCAGGAAGAAAAGTACGGACGTATAGGAAGAAAACATGACTACATGTATAAATCCAGAGTAGAGCACACTCGATGAGCTGATGGGCCGATTTGCTACTCCCACCCATCTTGTACCCAATAAAAATGTGGCATTTTAAAAGCGCCATTGCATTTTGCACCCCAAATGTGATATCTTAAAAGGGCCATTGCATATTTTTCTCATTAGTCCAAAATGAATAAAATTAATTTTAGATTACATAATTTTAAATTTAAAAATTTTAATGTTACATTTTAAATTACACAATTCAATATTATTTATTTTCTATATTATTTAACATTTCAGAATATATCATTCAAAATACTTTAATTTTAGATGGCACAATTTTTAAAGGATAAACAAAATATAAAGGTGCAGAGCGGTAATGGAACGGGCCTTTTAAGATGAAACATAGACAAAAAAAAAAAAAAAATTGAAGAAAAAGCTTAGCCACGTAAAAGACGAAAGGAATAAGGAGCACTAAATGGAGGGAAGTAGAGAAGAGTGTAGATATTGGAGCGAATGCAACCCACGCGCCAATTCCAACGTCTTTTTCTACCTCACACTAACAACCTCATTGCTCAACTAACACAAAACATTCGTTTCTCCTCTTTTCTGCAACCATGCTTCTCAGAACCGCTTCTTCCTTCTCTCTACTCAACGCCGACCATGTTCTCCCTCTCATAAACTCTTCTTCTTCTGCTATTCGCTGCAACTCTCATGCCAAAAGCTTCGTTCCCTGCGCCTCCAGGGGCTCCAACAACCGTCCCTTAACCGGCGTCGTTTTTGAACCATTTGAAGAGGTAAAGAAGGAGCTCGACCTCGTCCCCACACTCCCAGAAGCTTCCCTTGCTCGCCAGAAGTACACCAATGAGTCTGAGGCTGCTATCAACGAACAGATCAAGTGGGTTGCCTCCCCTGCTTCTGTCTTTTCTTACTTCGAAATCAAAATTCTCTTTTCACTTATATTCACCAGCGATAACCCCTTCTAAATTTCACTTTTTTTTTTTTATGGGTGGGAATTGATTAAGGCTTTTTATACTTTCTGGGTCTTTGACGTTTGATTTGCTTTAATATTTTTGTTTTTCCTTTTGCAGTGTGGAGTACAATGTTTCGTATGTTTATCATGCCATGTTTGCCTATTTCGACAGGGACAATGTTGCGCTCAAGGGTCTTGCCAAGTAATGATTTTTTTTTTTTTATAAATTATAATTATTTACAGTTTCTGCTTTCGGGTGTTCTAGTTTTCCTTTGTGGGGGGAGTAGTTAATTAGTGATTGCCATCATTGCAGATTTTTTAAGGAGTCAAGTGATGAGGAAAGGGAGCATGCTGAGAAGTTGATGGAATATCAGGTATAAATTAGTTACAGCTTTTAATCTACTCAAACATTCTGTATCACATTTCAGATGCTAATTTTCAAGCTTGTTTTCTAGAAAGCGATACTGAGAAATTTGTTTCTGTTAATGTATTTTTCAGAACAAGCGTGGTGGAAAAGTGAAGTTGCAATCTATTGTGATGCCTCTTTCTGAGTTTGACCATGAGGAAAAGGGTGATGCCCTGTATGGTTAGTGTGTATGACCCTCTTTTGTTCTTTTTTTTTTTTTTTTTCATGTGTTTATATAATTTATAGTCAAACTATTCCTTTGTCCTGCATTTATTTTAACGACATATGTGTGTTCAGTTTGTAGAGCCTCATTTTTGGTTGAAACATTCAATGATTATGCATAAAAAACATAGAGCAAAAGCTGAAATGAATAGGATTCACAGCAATTCTTAATTATATGATTTGCAATTGCATTCATTACCATATTTCTAATATTAAGCACGATTTTAAATGAATTCGGATTGCACTTTACGTTTAACCTGTCTTGATGCACATGTTGACTTAATTTGTTAAGACTATAAAATATATAATTTCTACCAGAATAATTTCATATGTAACAGATGATGTAGGACAACTTGTTCAAAGTTTTGGCTTTGCCTGATGAACTTCCCCTGTGAATTTGTATCTGACACTAAATGTGTTTTGCGTTTGTTTCTTGTTGCAGCAATGGAACTTGCTCTGTCGTTGGAGAAGCTAACAAATGAGAAGCTTCTTAACTTGCACAGTGTAAGATGAGTTTTTTGTTTGTCTCATTTATGTTCAATTTGACGTTATTAAAGTGCGGATTCCTTTCTTTGAACTTATTGCATGTTGTTTGACAGGTTGCCTCAAAGAGCAATGATGTGCAATTGACAGATTTTATTGAAAGTGAATTTTTAGGTGAACAGGTAATGTGGTGTTGCAATTTAAGGGAACTTTTTCTTTTAGTTTGTTAGAGAAACTTTTAAGTGACTTTGATCAATATTTACTTGACATACTTTAAATTCTAAGTTGACCGAAGAAAATTAATAACGAAACTTGACATACTTTTTTATTTGGGCAGGTGGAAGCTATTAAAAAAATCTCTGAGTACGTTGCTCAGCTCAGAAGAGTTGGCAAAGGACATGGTAAAAAATTATTGTTCAGCAGCACGCAACTTTTTTTGAATATGTCATTCCCTAGTGGTTTCAACGAAAAAAAAATCATATTAACCAAAAAACATCTAAATGCTTTGTTTTCTTTGATGTGGATTTTCAGGTGTGTGGCACTTTGATCAAATGCTGCTCCATGAGGAGGGAGTGACTGCTTGATTATACTTTTTCTTTTCACTCTCTATTTAGTTCTTATCTAGTTCTTCTAAATAGTATTTTAAGGTTTTTGGCTAGATATGAAGAAAACGGGTGTGGAAATTGGAACTCAAATTAGAATTAAATTTTTGCTTATATGTTTCCATAACTTGAAAGCATAAATAGTAATAATATTAAAAGTACACTTTATCATATTGGTTATTTCTCTATTTATAATAAAACTAAACTTTATCATAAACTATAGGTGTGTTTCTATTTCATGGCAAAACATATGTGAGGTGATAGCTCGATTATTTTGAGATTCAAATACACAAGCATGATGCGTGGGAAGTTTCAATTCAAGGCCTCATTGAAAATCCATGTTCAATAATGGCTGAGAACGACACTCTTTTTGGCCCATATATTTACCTTATGTGGTTCTTATTGTAATCGTGGACGTATTCACAAAAGAAAAAATCAAATTTATTCTAGAAAAAAGAAAAGAAAATGTGAGTTTAAGTGTATTTTTAGTTTATCTCTATGATTTCGTATGTTTTAGTTACAGGAAAAATATTTGCTATCTTTAAAGTTTTAATATTTTTAATTGCTATTTTTTTATCTTTAATTACATTTAGTTTAATATTAAAAATGAAAAATAAGAATTAATATAATGAAGATAATAATAATAATAATATTTCAAGTTAAGATAGTTAAAAATTTTAAATATTTAATTTAATTAAATAACATATTTATATTTTAATATAGAAAGTAATTGTATTTTATTTTCAACAGTTTAGTTTTAACATTGTATTTTATGAGTTTTGCATTGACTTTTCTCTACCTTCCAATTTTTTCTATTCAAATTAGTTTTAAGAAACAATCACCATCCACTCAAATATTTTTTTTTTCCTCTTTATGAATAGTAATCTCACATGGGCAAAGAAAGTGTAATAAAAGAGTAAAATAAACAATAATGACATTTGTTTGGGTTGGAGTGAAAGTAAAAAGAAAGAAATAAAGGGAAATATATTAGAAAATGAGGTTACTTGAATTAAGAAATAAAAAACTTGGATGGATTTGAGTGAAAAACTTTAATAGATATGATTAATGTGACTGATTTTTTTTTATTTCAATAATATTATATTAGTTATTTATTTTGTTATAATAAATAAATATATAAATATTAATAAAAATAACGATATAATTTATTATATTAAAAAATATAATTTATTATGTCTTAACATATATTTATATATAAATATATAATTAATTGTCTTTTTCAATATAATCGAATATCGTGTCATTTATATGTAAATCTTCTAAGAAAGTTTTTTTTTCTCAAAAAAAAATAAATACGTTCTTTTATATATTTTCGTACTTATTCTTCCCTTCTCCCTCCTATTTTTTAGCTTATCGCAACAAAGGTTAAATAATAATATAATGATAATTATAATAATACGATGAGAATGACAATAATAATAATTATGATAATGATAACCATAATAATAAAATAAAAGTAACATTGAAGATGTTGATAATAAATGATAATGACTTTGTAGTAGAAGTTATTATAATAGAAAAAAAAAATGAAATAGGTGATGACAAAAATGATAATTGAAGTACTAATAAAATTTTTGATAAATAATAAAAATGTTTATAGTGTTAACAACTGATTTATATACAAAGATAACAGTAGATATATTCTATAAAAAAATGAAAATAATAGTAAAAAAGATGATAATAAAAGTAGAATACGCTACACGAGTAACATGATAGGTTAAACCATAAAATAAGAAAATCGTATGTTTTTAATCCGCTAAACAATTAATTAGAGGATTTTGGGCTCATTAAGGCCCAAAAGAGCACGGAAAGGAATATATATATATATATATATATATATATATATATATATATATATATATTTAGGATTTGTTTGGATTTGGTCTCCTGCAGAAGTGAAAGAAACCAACGGGAGACTCGGTCACTGGAAGTAGGCATGGTCCGAACCATGCCCCCAGCCCTTGAAAATTAGAGCAGATATTGAAATGAAATGTTTTCAATTTGATGATGTTCTTCACATTAAGGTCTTATTTGTCTCTGTTCCTCTTTTTATTTTTTTGGATAAAAGATCCTCTCTTTCTTTCAAGCATCTAGTCTACTATTTTGACGTGTTACTACCAGAGTGTTCTCAGGTTTTATGATCATTTGATTATGCAGGAGGCAATGCGAAGAGCTGAAGCTTCTGGAAACGACGACTGCCCTGTCAAAATTAAACTTGTTGCTCCCCTACTTTCTTACTTTGGGAGGGTTGACACTTCGAAAATACATGGTTTATTTTCGAAGGTCTATCAATTTTTGCTCGATGATCTATCCATAATAATAAATATCCATCTATAGTATCTGTGTATAGAGCAGTTGTAATTACGGAAACTATCCACATGAGTGGCATTTCCTGTATTCTATTTCAACATGGCTGTATCATTTATGGTTGTGACTTATGGTTGCATGGAAGCCTTCTCTTGACCTAATTGGGGTCCCGAACAATCTTGGAAAATGCAAAATGATATTTTGATGCAGATGTTAAGGGAAGGCTTGTTTATGTGAACCTCATAATCAGACTTTTGAAACCATCTTGGCTATGCTTTACGTGTAAAATATTGTTGGAAGAATTGGATTTGGAAATCATATATTTCGCTGCTTTCTTTTCATTGATGCTCAACTAACGAGAAAGGCAGAACCCACTGTGGGTAATTCTTGCTTGTATCCTCTTTGGTAAGGCTCAAGCCAAATCGTAGTCTAGTATTTTGTCAGTAATATATGGGGTTATATCGGGTGACTTTTTTTTTTTTTTATGTATAAAGATTATAGGAGTAATTTTGATCTTTTGTAAATGATGGAATACGAAAGGATACTTAAAAAATAGATAATCACTTCACTTAAAAAGTTATAATTTGATGTCTAATTATAAATATATAGGACAATTCAACTTTAATAACATTTTTAATCCCTTTCTAGTCGCATGATATTATGTTAATTTGTTGGGTTTTAGTGAAATTATGTTAGACACAATTTATCTTATTTGAATCCTACACTTTGGCATATGTTAATTCCAAATTAAGTCACGAGTTGGAATTTTATTAAATAAAAAACACGGTTTTCACAATTTTGTGATTTATCATAAATTTTAACTAAAAGCAAAAATATTTTACAAATTAGTATTTATATTTACACAATATATACAATTAGTTAACTGTAATTAAGATAAAATCGCTTGAAAATTTGAATTATGATATACCCACATGGAAATGTGTTTTAAAATTTGACGATGGAGAATAATTTTCTTTTTGAGTACTTGAATCATACTCCCTCTTGACATATATATAGAGAGAGATATATATGCAAAATAGTTGAATGGAAGATTTCAAATGTGATGATGTGTCATTCTGAATTCCGTATCCTTTGGAAAGTCAAGATCTGATATTGGGTCTTCTGCCTTTGACTGACACAACACCTACCCTTCTAATCTCCACATTCTGATTCACATAACATTCACATTCCTCAGTCCCACTGTCACATCATCTTTATCCCACAATTTCAGTTTTAACTATGAAAGCATTGCACAAATGCTAACCCAATCTATTCAAAGACAGTTATTCTTGATCTACACATCTCTCAATCTCTATTAGTTGGTAACATTATTAGTATCAAGGATGGCGATTTCGGTTGAAAGGCTGTTCAAAGAGAGAAAATGCCCCTTCATTTTCACCCTCTTGGTCTTTCTCATCTGTGTCACCGTCCTCACATTCACCAAAAACGCAACCTCCACCTTGGATCCCATCGGCTTCTATCCTGAGGTCAAACCGCAACCTCTCGCACATTTTTCTTCCCCGGTTCCCAAACGCCAAAGATTGCCACTCAAGGGAGAGCCTTTCTTGGATGATGCAAACATTGATTGGAAGCTTTGTAAGGGTCCCTTGGCTGCCGATTATATACCCTGTTTGGATAACTTTAAGGCCATTAAGGCTCTCAAGTCAAGGAGGCACATGGAACACAGGGAAAGACACTGTCCTCTTTCTCGTCCCCACTGTCTGGTGCCCCTTCCCAGTGGGTACAAAGTCCCACTTCCGTGGCCTAAGAGCAGGGACATGGTGAGATTGATACTTCGGTGGTAAGATTTTTTTTTTTTTTTTCTAGTTTTTAATCAATGCTTGCTTGTCTGTGTTTGATGCATAGGTTGTTTCAACCTCTTCACACACAAAAGTTATAGGTAGTCCTGCCTGGTGTCGATAGTTCTTGTCAATCTTGACGTCACATGTATTCAAAATTTTCAATTTACAGCAAAAAATTAATTAGACTTGATGACATTTTATTTAAATATTGGTTAGATCATCATGATCGCCAACTACCTAATAATTTATTGATATTGGCTATGGAGAGTAGAGTAGTAATCTTCTATAAACGATACGCTATTGGATGGAAGAATCGATGTTTCTGTGATGTACTAGTTTTGGTTTTCAGATTTGGTATGATAATGTGCCTCATCCGAAGCTGGTTGAATACAAGAAGGAGCAAAACTGGGTGGTGAAGTCTGGAGATTATCTGGTCTTTCCCGGAGGTGGTACACAATTCAAAGAAGGAGTTAACCATTATGCTGAATTCATAGAGAAGGTATATCTGTTATAATTCTCAGAGTAGAAACACACTTTTGGATGTGAGCGGAAGCGAGCCCAAATCTCGTGGAGAAAAACAAAGCACAATAAAGAAAACTGCACACCGAATTTATCGTGGAAAACTCCACCTTGTAAACTCCTCTTAC
>Ga0209489_100932_pt1 | contig 58689 bp, 34 predicted proteins | sample SiratrowhiteBW_FD_187527 | JGI IMG/M metagenome (GOLD analysis project Ga0209489, IMG submission 187527) | Root nodule microbial communities of legume samples collected from California, USA - Siratro white BW (SPAdes) (version 2) | ecosystem: Host-associated > Plants > Roots > Nodule | place... | reverse complement strand
TATATATATATATATATATATATATATATATATATATATATATATATATATATATATATATATATATATATATTTAAAGAAATATAACTCCTTTTATTTTTTTTAAAATAATATTATTTTCTCAAATAATTAACTCTGATTCTATTTTCAATGACTACGTTATTCATCAAGTTAGAATAAATAGTATTTTAAAAGTATGTTTAATTAAAATTAAATAAAATTAACGGATTTTCTTAGTGTAAATATAAATAAGTATAGGTGCAATACCTTATTGATTTTGAAGGTGGATTTTGAATGAATGCGATATTCATGCATGACCCAGTTGGTTTTCTCTCCTCTGGGAGCCCTACCTTTGTAAAAAACCAAAGTCTTCTTCATACCAACCAACTCCGATGTAACACTGTTGAAGATCTCTTTGTCTTTCCCTGTGGTTTTCCAGTACCCTGTGTTCGTTGCTCTATTGGTTCTCACACCTGTCGGATATTTACGATCCCTTAGGTTGAAGAAGTACCATTCTTTTTGCCCCATCTTCGCCTTCCCTATTTCATAACAATATTCAGTGTAAAAATTACTACACAAAAACCGTATTAATTTTTCAGAATAAATTATATAGGAATGTTTGCTTGCTTTAGACAAATTTATTATAGTACGTGAATCTTCAACCTTATCACAAGACAAAGGTATTGCAAAAAACAAATTATGTTAATTAGTTATATTATAATATGATAAATTGTTGGAACAACACTTGCTTGTGAAAAGGGTATGTGGTATATTGTACATCTTAGAGAAACCCTAGATGGCGTTGACTATTTTCAGAACAACATGGATGTGAATTAGATCAAATTTGTAATAAGTACTAAAATTGATGAACAAAATGAAGTATATATATGTACATAGTTTCAACGGATCTATGATTTCTTGATAGATGAGTTTGCAAAAGCAAAAGAGAAGTGCAAAGTCAGCTATATATTGATAAGAAAACTATAGATGAATCTTCTAACAAACGAAAAAACATGGTTTTGTGTGAGATATAACATAGTACCCGGAAGATCCCATGGCTCACATTTGTTGAGATCTACAACAGCTATTGCTTTTCCTGTGAAATTGGAATCTGAAATCTTGTTTGTGAGGTAGTAAGAAATGAGTTCTTCATCGGTGGGGTGAAACCGAAAACCCGGTGGTAGGGTTTCCTCCTTCTTCTCATGAGTCTCTTCCATTTCAATATCTTCACCCTCTTTGCTAACAATTTCCTTGTCTTTCTGTAGCACACAAAAAGTGACATGATGTACAAATTCATTTAATTAACACCTTCACTAAAAGGAGTACAAAAAGGTTAAAGAATTAGACTATATAAACAGACTCTGATTTGGTATATAAATCCCCTACTCAGAAACAAAGGAATCAATGATTGAGAAATCAAGTTTAGGATGTTGTATAATGACTAGGTTGCTTACTTGCATGGAGAGAAAAACTTTTCTTGGATTCAGGTTTTGATGATTTATATGAGCAAGCTTATTCACAAGAAACACTGACTTGAGGGTTACTACAACCGATTTCTATTTGTAAAAGGAGATCTCAAGAGGGTGGAGCTTTGTGATTAGTAATCACCATGCATGAGAAGTTAAAGAATTTAAGTATTAAGTCATTGAAGAAAAAAGGGACAAGTGTGTTCCTGAAGATTTCACCAAACGTGGGTTTTTTACCGTCTAGTTGCGTTGAACAGCTGTGAATTCCACGAAAGATACCTAGACTTGGATTAAAATGACTCTCTTGACCTTGTCGTCGTATGTTTTTTATTTAATGAACATTGCTATGCAATGTTTTGAAATCTGGAAAATGCTGAAAGTTATGAAACCCAACTAAATATATTTCTTGCATGATGAAATTTCTTCATGTCAGGTGTGCTAAGTTATATAGCAAACTAACTATAGAAGTAAAATAAAAATAAATAATAGAACACCCGACAATATTTTCGGCGATAAAGATATATATAGATAAACATTCATAAATCAAACATGCGTAAGAGTGAATTTTTTCATATTGATAACAATTAAGGTTTAAACTTCAACTATCTAATTGGATTAACCTCCTCTATGTTTAGTGTTTGCTTATATAAATGGCGAAATTGTTTAACGTATCCAAAATAAAAATATAATTAAACAACTTATAACATTGATTGGTGCAGCTTTTTTATCTAATTCAAAATGGATTATTGCTAAGTATTATAACTGCATTACCTTATCTAATTCAAAATTGTTTAACTTATCTAATTCAAAATGGATTGTTGCTAAGTATTAACTAGAACAAACAATTTAAGACTAATATTGTAAAAAAAAAAATACAAGAATACAGGGTTGAATTGTGCTTCACAAGTATCATCTCATACTTCTCCAATTAGATTGTAGATATAAGAATGTTCAGACAAATTAACAAAAATTTTCACAAACTTAATTTTGATAGATTTCACCTTCTTTGGTTAGCATAGACTCAATATCATGCAATGTAAAACGTTAAAGGGAAGAAAGACTACTCGGTACTTTTATATTAGTTCATCTAATAAGACGAAGTGCATCTAATTTTTTACCCATCAACCAAGTTTCACTAAGTAGGCTACTATGCAAAATAAAAATCAATATTTTGTTTTTAGATTACAAGCATTCTTGGGTGACTTCATTCAAGTATTCTTTAACAAGCAACTCCTATATCAACCTAAGTATTCTTTCAACAAATCACTTTTGGTTCAACCCAAATATTCTTTCAACAAGTCACTCCTGGTCAAGAAAAATAAAATTATCTTTGTGATAAACAGATCACAAGGTTCGTTCACTAGAGAAGGTCCTTTCCCACATGTAACCGACTCCCAAACTCAAATTCGGTTCCGCAGACTTGCCTTATTTTTTTTCGATTTTTTCATAGTTTTCCATAATAAACTACGATGATGACTCCTTTTCTTTTTCTCAAAATTATTTTTAATTTTCTCTTTGGATCGTCGTCTCCCTGTCACGATTCCAGTTGCGACAGTAACTGGTACAACATTGGCATTTCATGAGCTTGATAAAGCAATTCATCTTCTGTGTTGTCTACTTTAACATGACCTTCTAGTTTTGTTGTGATTGTCACGCACCAACCACGTAAGTTTTTACATATTGAAGGGTAAGGGACATAGTAAACCTATCTAGCTTTCTATGGAATGTAAATGGGTCATATGGAATATATTTTCCATTAATCTTGATCTCTGCAATATTATATTGTAAATGAATCCTTGGGCCACTATTTAGTGTGGGATTAAACCATCTACAATAGAAAACAAGAATCTTCTTACCCGATCCAAGATATTCCAACTTATAAATGTGGTGGATGATACCAAAATAGTCCTTTCCTCCTTTTATTACACCTTTTACATGGATCCCGTAGTTGGTGATTTTTCGTATCATCACTCCAAATCTTTGTATGAAACTTGTACATATTAACTAAGTACATGTTTCACGATATTGCACATGAATTAGGTCTCCAAGTTAATGTCTTTATATTTGGGTCGGTCACCCCAGTTCTTTCATCATTAATCTATATATTATCGAGGAAACACATAACATTGAAGTAAATTGACTGTAGTAATGAAATACAAACATCATATACACTAAGACTTATATATTTCTTAAACCATTATGGAAAAGACTCATGTATAGAAATGAAGGCTTGTTCGTGATTAATGGAGTTAACTTGTAAAATCTTAGCAAAAAATGTATGCAGTTAGTCATACAAGTATAACATCAACATTATGTGAAACATAATGAATACAAATGATAAATTAACTTACTCAAGTATCGGTTTAACCGTGTTACAATTGATGAGGATGTGTACATGAGCATAATTGTAGGAATAGCTGGCTCCAGAAGGGGGAGGGGTTGAATGGAGTCTGAACTCAATTCGCTATAAACAAAAACCACCAAGTAAGATTATCTAAGGCAAGAATATATAAGCATAGATGAAGCAGTTTTATACTGGTTCATCCTAATCTCTTGGGCTACGTCCAGTTCTCCCTTGAACAAATTGTTAAAGAGGTTCCACTATTCAGCAAATAGTTACAACGAGTACACAAACCTCCCCAGGTTACAATGAATATACAAACCTCTTCAGGTTATAACGAGTACACAAACCTCTCCAGGTTATAGCGAGTACACAAGCCTCTCCAGGTTATAGCGAGTACACAAGCCTCTCCAGGTTATACCAGTCTCAATCTCTCCCTAAGATCAAGACCACTCAAGATTTAAAGAAACACTTTCAAAAGAGAGAACAATGAAAGCTCACAAGGGTTTACTTCACAAAAGGTGAAGAATTACATAATGGTTTCATACAACCCAAAACTCTATATGCTCTCTATAGCATATTGACAATAGACACTCAGTATATTTTCTTCAATGTATTGTATGATGTTTTTCTCTTTTCGCTTTTTCTTTTCTTCGATTTGAAATTGCTCCTCTTTATATAACTTTTCAGAAACTAGCCGTTGGGATGCTTGAATAGAGCAATCTTAACTTTTTGATGTATGGAGCTCAAACTGGAAATATTTCTCTAATTTTCATACTTCATTAAACTTGATTAAGTCTGTATCGAAAATAATTTAAAATAACTTAGAGAAATTATATTTGGGATACTCGTCAATAATTTTAATAATTTCTATTATGAACATATTTGAACGTTAAAGCACAATATGATATAAAATCAATTAATCACATTTAAATACTCCATAATAATTTGAATAATTTCCATTATGAAAAAATTAGAACATTAAAGCACATCATGCTATAAAATCAATTTAAATTAAATTAATAACATAAAAGTAAATAATAGAAAACTTATCTCTTCATGAATCATGTGTCTGCTTCTTTAATAATAATAATGTTAATTGCACAATATATATAAGTCATCAAATATAAATGTATACTTAAGAGTTTTGTTATCATCAAAATTTTTATCAAATGATTTGATCTTCTAAAGGTACTTTGGACCGTCTAATGTTCAACAATAACAAAATTCATTATAGTCTATCCAATAATATTTACACGATCCACTTGGGTATCCAAATTTTTTCAAGATTGACAATGTTGAGTAGACTCCCTCATTTGAACCTACCTTAGGATTATTTTGCAAGTATGTATTTGACAACAAGCTAACACTTTTTAAATAGTAAGAGCAAAAATATGTTATCTCACGGTGTAAGTAGAATGCACATATTGCCACTTCTAGATTAGCATCTCCCACCATCCCACATCACAAAACAACTTTTACATTTCATACAATACTTATACCCAATGAAATAAATAAGAAGGTTGTTGCCTTTCAATTGGATACATTCATCAATATTGAACATAACCACCAAGTATTACTTCTATGGGTAAATGAATAATAAGGTGTTTCATTGAATCATAGAAACCTAGTGGGAAGATTCCTTCCAACTTATATATTATGATTGGTATATTTTGTTCCATTCCTACTAAATCCTCCATCCTCAATGTATTACAATATAGATCTTTAAAAAGTCGACTTAATTTTGTAATGGGATTCCAGACAAATTCGGGCGAAAAGTGAAATGCAATTGGTAGTAAGCACTCCATAAATACATGACAATCATGACTCTTACTTCTCTTATCAACATTCGCCTACCTTGAAATGTTTGATGCATAATCATCTGGCATTTCAACTTAGTGATCCATTTTATAAACTAATTATGCATCTTTTATTGTTAATGGTTAGTTTGCCTTTGACTTTGATAACTTCCCATTAGGTAATTGAACCAACTCCAAGTCTCTGGTACACAAAACTTGGCTACATTCATTCTTACTTTTCATTGTCCTTTACTTTACCCTTCACATTGATCACTGCGTTGAACACATTATCAAAGAAGTTATTTATAATGTGCATGATATCAAGGTTATGTCTTAACAAGTTGTCTTTCCAAAAAGGGAGATTCCAAAATATTGATTTTTTTGTCCAATTATGAAGTTGTTCATACCCTGACAATGTATCAAATGGACCATCAATTACTTTTGGAAAGTCATGACCAAATTGCCACACTTGATCCCCACTTAAAACACAAGGATGACCATCCAATTGTGTTTTTTTTCTCATAAATCTCTGTCTAGTTCTTCTATTTGTCGGCAAACATCGACAATCAAATCAAGAATTTTACCATCATGCCTTAATGTGAAAGCTTCTATGTCATCCATATAATAAAAAACATGTTAATTTTCCTTTATTCCCCCACCCAAACAACATGAAAAAAAGGGGAAAAATTATTGATTGCTCACACCAAGTAAGATCGCATCACAAATTCTTAATTATCCACCCTTAGGCAAATTCTTCATGCACCTCCATGATTTCATCATACACCCCTATAGTAGAAGTAAAAATATCATTTTACCCCTCTTCATCATCTTCTTCTTTGGTACTTAGGTGCACCCATTTCATCTTGTAATGCATTGGGTTCTTTCTATTCAATAAGTATTGCATGACCGAATAATTCAAGGAGGGGTGCACTGTAGGGAGGTATCCATAACACTACTTTGTTTTTGGCCAAATCTGAATTTTGTTTTGCTTCTCCCAATCATCAAGCCTAATCGACTCAACTCTTTTCCCTACCCTCCGACCTCTTAGTTGGTTTTGTTCTTCTTTGTATCTCATATTAACATCAATCGTGGTGGCTTTGGCATGAAAATAACCGCTTCTTTCTTAATCCAAAATACAAAAGTGCAATCCAAGATACAATATAATTTTTGTATTATGAATTATACAATATGAACTACAAAAATTATATTATATTCTGAATTGCACAATCCATAATATGATTTTTGTATTCCGATTTATATTCTAAATTGCATAAATCGTAATATATATTATCACAAATTTATATTATGAATTCCATAATCCTAGAGGTCTCCACGTTCCATAATCCGAAATTGAAAAACCAAACTAACTAAAAGGGTATTTTTGGCATTTAAGGAAGTATTGGGTTGCAGAAGAAAACTATGGAGGTGCATGTAGAAACGGCCCCATTCTCATACTCTTCTTCCCTTCTCTCCTGTCTCCTCTTTGACGAATTCTTCCTCCACCTCCATATTCTCGTCCAGCACCTCCATACTGCATATAAAAAGTCTGTTATATCCTTGGTGTAAAAGTTCAAAAGCCAACAATACCTTCCACCCCATTCACCACTAGTTGAAATTAATATTTTATAAATCGGGTGACTGTTATCCGATTTACATTTTATTTTTCTTTTAAAGTAAACCGAATGAGGTGTCATCCGGTTTACATTTTATTTGGTTCGGTTTACATTTTTTTAAAAAGAAAAAAAAAGTAAATGGGATGAGGTGTCATCCGATTTATATTTTATTTTGAAATGTAAATCGGATGGCAACTCTTCCTGTTTATATATATTTTTTTTAAAAGTAAACTAAATGAGGTGTCATCCGGTTTACATTTTGATTTTTCTTTAAATGTCTATTTTAGTCATTTCGATAAGAATAATTTTGGATTTTAAAATTTTATAGAAGTGCAGGAAGAAATCGTCCTCCTCTCCTCCCTTTTGTCAATGTCAGCATTTCATTTCACTCACATTTTGGACATTTTTCCTCCACCTCCATACCTTATTCCTGCACCTTAATAAAAAATTTAATTCCTAAAATACACATGTTGAAATGATAAAATACACATGTTGAAATGATCAAAATGACCTTGAAGTGTCATCCGATTGTGATTTGCAAAACAAAATATATCTCATCCGGTTCATAAACTCTCAAATCGATAACATCGTCGTTCACTATCGAATACCACCAAAATCATCAATTTTTAAGTAAAACTATAGGAGATTACGGAGGTGAAGGGGTGACTTTACCAATTTTTAAGTAAAACTATATGAGAAATTTCATATTGATTATGGAGGTGCAGGAAGAAGGTGTCAAGGTGGAGGAATAATTTGTCCACATTCGGCCCACGAAAGAACAATGCTATGTCATCTTTCACATTCATGTCACGGTGTTGAATAAAATGGTGATGTACTTAAAACATTTTCCTTGACTTTTTCGTTTAAAACCAACAATTAGTCATTGCCAATAAATATTAAGAATTAAGAACGAAAACATAATTTATAATTTTAAAGGATGAAAAACATTTTTGCCTAAAACTAAACTTAAATCTTGTTTCTTTTAAAACATTAAGAAATATTGGTACAAACCGATTTTCGGCACTAATTTTGGATCAACTTTTAACAATTTATATCAGCTTTTCACCATGAAAAATACCAGTTCTTTCTCAAATAACGAACAGGGTCACCAAACTGATCCAATTCAGTTTTGGAAAAAATTATATCAACCAAGCAAAAACTCAAATTTGAAAAGTAAAAATTATACTAGAATAAATTCAAGGAAAAATCATAAAAACTTATGAGTAAGGATTAGACCTGCCAAGAGTTCAGTGAGTAAAATCTAAAGGCAATTCAATACTGTTTTTTGTATTTTCTCAGTGCACTATTGATTCTAAGCTAAAAATCATCAACCTCGTCATACTTGAGTTGGCAAGTGTGTAATGTGACATCATTTTCATCTCTCCAACGCTTGGACAATTCTTCAAATCAAAGTTTTGGGATAAGAAAGGCAATAAATAAAAAGGAAATTGAAACAAAGATTTATGAATCATCTCTTTTGGCTGCATGTTTGCAGGGCATCTGTTGGTTTTGATTCTTGAGCTCATCTCCAGCGACCAAAAAATATGCAGTGTGCCTGAAAAATAATAATAACGTCAACGTTAGCAAGAATAATCATTTGCCAGGAAGTGTGACTTTGGGTCAGAAAATAAACCTGAAAAAGTTCATCATTTTGGTCTTTGAGTCATCATCTATATCTGGAGTACTGTCTAATGCTTGTTGCATGTGGTGTAACCACCTCTCTGCAGCTTGATGCGTTACAGGAAATGGGCGATGTCGACCAATTAGAGCAGGATGTCCTGCCAAATATCAAGAGAAACCAAGGTTCAATTTTCAAACTGCAGAATTGCTAGGTAACTCGAAGAAGCAATTTCACCCTCCCCCAAGATCAGTGCAGAAAATATATAGTCAATTAGAAATTCCAACAATCTAATATTCGCTGGAAAACAAAAAGATTTAGCCACGCCATTTAAATAGTTCGGAGAAGAACATGGATTGGATAAATGGATGAAAATGCAAATGGACATGAGCACAGAAACTTATTCCTGATCCTGAGAAAATTTTAATTAGTACCTCGTCTCGCCTCACTTCTCTTAACAAGTTGCTAAAACTCATCTAGATTAGCTTCATTCCTGATTGATTTGGATCCTGTCCTGGTCTTCAAAAACACTATGTATCGTTGGATGACGATCCAATACAGTAGTTACATTCAATTTATTTGTGTTTTTCTCTCACTAACAGGATCATATCAAGCAGTTTAACAATATTACATTAATACCAGTCAGGAAATTAGTTACTAGGATTTAAGCACAAGATGAGAGTCCAACCGAAAAGCCTACTCTATAGGTAGGAGAACCTCAAGACTTAATTATTACATCAAATAAACTGTCATACTTAATGCAGGAGTCCTAACATTGTAACCCTTCATTAGGGTTGACACCTAGGTGGTTTTCATTCTATCAACACTGACCTTATATAGTAACCTTTTTCTCTTTGACAACTTCACTCACCTATCAGTATTTGGTTTGTGCCTTAATCTTAACTTATAGGAAACCCCTTTTTAGCCCAACTCTGAATAAAAATATTAATTGTTAAGACTTAAATACAAGAAGAGAGTACAACCAGAAATTAGACGGAAGAACCTAAAGATTTTAGTATCATATTCTACTAAATGTGAGATTTGAAATATTGTCTCACCATCTCTAATATAGGAAATTGTATGGGACAAGTCACTGATACTAATTTCCTTTTTTGTCAAGATAATCTGCACAGATTGAACCGTGGAGATAGTCTCTCCGTCAACAAGGCTACATTCATCCAACCTTCCCAAACCCAACTAGGTCAGTTGAAAAAGATTGGTATTTCTTCAAATATGCGTAGCATGTTTAGAAGGAATATATCATGAAATGTAAACAAAGACGGAATATATACACACCATACACTAACAAAATGTGAAGGTGAAAATGATTCAATGGTCGTAGCAGATTGAGAGTTCCTTCATGATGAATATGAGATCGCCTAAGAATAGGTGATAGAGAAACTAGAATTCAAAGGAAGAAGAGCTTAGAGAAGATATACACATACAACGATGGAGTGAGACTCACATTAAGCATTTCCTACTTTCTATTCGCTCCCGTGTGTGTATCCACATAGTCCTTCCTCCACTTGGACTCCAACTGTTTCCTCGTAGACCTCCTCAAGATGCCCGCACTTTGAGAGAGTTAGTTACCCCATTTATGCTCCTTAACCCACATGTCTTTGCAGGTCTTCCTTTCTCAGCTCACGAATATTATGAAACTGACCTTGTTCTCAAGGTCAAGTGGTGGAGACAACTGTTCTTGTTCGTCATCCAGTAATTACTTTGGTATCACCTAGTGTTGTGGCTCACCAATGTACTTCTTTAATAGTGAGAGACATGTGAAATATGGGTTGAATACGGGCTGTATCGGGAAGATGTATGCCACCAGTCCAACTTGTGGAATTATCTTGAACGGACCGAGGTCTATTCAACAAACTTCTGATTATGCTACTGAGTTTTCTCTATATGGTTTGGGCTTAAACAAAATATATCCCGCCTCATTAAATTAGACATTTATTTTCTTTCATTTGCATAATCTTTCATTCTCTATACTCCAACCAAATTAACCTTGGCTTGATCTCTAGTGTTGTCTTGCTCATCTAGTTGTTATCTCACACTTGTATCATCACTTGCTAAAGGTTCATACTTCAAAATTTTGGGGGGATCACAACCAAATACTGCGCAATAGAGTGCCAAGCCTATAGCTGAATGAAAGTTAGTATTACACCAATAAGTAGCCCACGCAAGTAATTTTTACCAGGATTTTTGTTGAGTAAAACAGATACATTCCAAGCCTCCGTTTAGGACTTTGGATTGGCCATCAATTTGTGTATGGTAGTAGGAGCTCGTGATCAATGTTTTTCCTTGATTCTTGAATAGATGTTGGTGTTGGGTTGGTTCTCTCCTTGTAAGGGTCAAACCCATTATTTTTTGGTATGTCCATTATACATAATTAGGTGCAAGACTAACCCTAAGAGTCAATATAATGCATCCACTTTATAATTAGGCAAAAGGCTAATCCTAAGGGTCTGCAACCGTGAGAGTATTAGTTTGTTTAGAGAAGTGTGTGAACAGCCATTTTAAAGAAGAGAGAGAGACAAACACAATTCGCAACTACTTCCTGCAGCAACTTATGTTGGTTGTTTTGAAGATCCAAAAGTAAAACCTTGTTTCATCGAGCTACAATCATTACTGAAGATTCCTCACACATATTTCTTAATATGGACGATGGGATTGTCTACTAGAGATATGTAGAAGCATTAGGAAATTTGTAAAAATATGTTGTCTGCAAAAAGTTACTATTACCGTCAATCTCGGTTGTTTTGGAAATCCAACGATGAAATCTTCTCCAATTGCACTGAAATTTTGACTGAAGTCTTATCACTCAAAATACTTCTTTTTGGATGGTCGGATCTAAAATCGGAGCTTTAGTTTGTTTCCAGAAAATTCATGAACAATAACATTTTTTAAACACGAGTACCTCACGAACGACCCTTTTAAAGTACCGTCATCATAATGGAACATATTTGCCTTAGAATTCATTAGGAAGATTTTTGATACAGAGATTAAATTGTATTCGTCTGAGCCGGTTACCACCACAAACCATCGAATCTGATACCACTTGTTAGGAAGACAAGAGAGTAAACACAGGAGAGATATCACAAGTCAAACTCACACAAGAAATTAACACAACCTTTAACCCAAAACATTTAGACAATTGGTCTGTGGATCTTTTCTTTCTTGTATGTTGTTGAACTTTTTTATTTCCACTCAATATGATATTAAACTTACACTTAGATTCCTAACATTGTATGTTCGCTCTCACTCTTAATAACCACACAATCCCATCCTCCATTTAGCCTCCAACCATTTCCTCATGGACTGAGTTTGTTACCTCTACTTTTGCTCCTTTTTCTTTCTAGGTGTCTTTGCGGGTATTCTTTTCTCTCCTCATTTAAATATTTGTTAAGATAAGTCACCTTAACTTATAGGGTGTTTAGTATCCAGTCTAGACAGAGAGCAGTATTCACTACAATAATTCTTCAATAATTTTTATATGGTTTGAGATTTTATATCAATTAGAATTATAATTAAATTATAATATATAAGTAAATGCAAAACAAAACTTCCAAACTAATCTTGTAAAGTTAAAAAAGAAAATGTCCACTTTTAATATAAAAGAGTAGCTTAACAAAAGTTGTCGAGCTTATGTATCCAACGAGACCACCAACAAATATTCCAAGAGACCATCTTTAGTTCAAGGAAATAATGAGTTAACTGTTTTCTAAAATTTTATCTGGCTACAGGATTCAATAGATTTCAAATAATAAAATCAAATGCATCTTTTTCTAAGCAATATACTAATAAAACTCCAAATTTCAGTCCATTTTAAAAATAATTATAATAATCCAACATTGCAGACACAAACATAACTGATGTTATATTGAAATCAAGAACAAATGCTAGGATCCTAGAAAGGAAAACAATACCTCTCCTTTGAGAAAAGAGAGGAGGTCCACCCATTCGTTGCACGAAGAACTCGTATTGGTTTTGAATCGCGTCTTCTTTCTTAGAATTAGCGAATATTGAACGAAACCACTCTTCCTCTTCATCATATACCCTGTTCCCAAGTCAAAAGCCAACAAAAAATACATAATTTAAGAACTGAATATAACTTTATCAGTTGAAGAAAAAGAAGAAGTACCTGTTGTAGAAATTAGTGGAGAGGTTAATGAAGGTTTGAAGGCCAAGCTTGTGAAAGAGGTTGGTGTTGTCAATGGCAAAAGCGTCCTCTATGGCAACCCCACTCCATTGGGAAGCTTTTTGCTGCAGATTCTGCATTTTTTCAATTCAACAACAGTTATTTTCGGAAACTGCAGTGATGTGGATCCGTGGGAAGCACACGCATTGGCACTGAGATATTTATACTGAACTACAGTGAAAATATTTATGGCAGAAAACATTTTTAGATTTTTGTTTCATTTATGTGAATAAATAAACAAAATATTTAATATTTATTTGTTTATTGTCTATAAACTTTCTTAGGTTTTTGTTTTCAGTTTTTAATCTAAGTTATAATATTCAAAGTTTTTATTTTTTTTATTGTGATTTTTTTCTTTATTATTAAGGAATGGCAATATTAACAATTTAGTGATTTTGATACATGACTAGAAGAATATAATATGATAAAAAATTTACTTTATGACACATTATATTTTTTATTTTTCATATATTCTGAATTATTGATGAAAAATTAAAATAGAATTTATAAAAAAAAATTACGTATATAACTCTTTCACGTTATGAGAATGTTGATGACAACAAGAACTAAAGATAATGATGGAAAAATTCAAAGGTTTTCACCAATTAAAAATTTAATTTAGAGAGGAAAAAATAGTTGATTTTATCTATTTATTTATTTTGTTTATTTGTTTGTAGAAAAGAGAATGGGCAACTTGGTACTTTTAAATTTGATTGGAGAAATACAAAAAATTAGTAACTTTTATACACTACAATTAAATTTCGATTTGTCAGAGTAAAGATAATTTTAAATCATTTTCTTCCTTGGGAAAATATATCATTTTTAATTAGAAGTTCTAAATTATAACTCTTGTAATATATGGTTAGTACAATTTTGTTGGTACAATTTTCCATATATTTAAAATTCTATACGTTTAAAAAATGATTGGAACAATTGAATTCCGTATACTAGTAATCTTTTATAAGATTTCTAATTCCAATTTTATTTGGAAAGATAGATAATCTCTCTAATTTCTAACATTGTTTTCTTTTTCAATAAAATAAATGCAATGTTCAATTAGCAATAGTTTAATTTATCCGAAATAAAAATGGAATTATACCACCTCATAATAAATTATGGTAAAATTTTTGTATAGGCTACCACTATGGGTTTAATTGGACAACTTCTGTCCAATATATGATGAAACGTGTCGTTTTCAATCAGGAATTGCCTAAAATGTAATTAGTACTGTTTTTAAAATGCTTGAAGATTATTGGATCAACATAAAATGTTATAACAGTAATCTATCATGGGATTGTTTAATTCATTTTATTTGGGTAAATTAGACAATCCTCTATGTTATCTGACATTTGTTTTATTTTAATATATAAGTTCAATGATTATGCACAATTTTTAAATTATTAGTTGTTTTATAACTTTTCAAAGATACTTATTATAAAAAAAAATAAACATATATCTGTGATTGAATGATAGTGAGAAAGCAACAAATTTAAATTAATTTGTAAATTGATATTCAAAATGTTATATGTTTTAATGAGTTTTAATTAACGGTATATAAAACTAATGAAAAAATAAAATAAAAATATTTTATCAAGAGTCTATTTCTCAAGTTGTAATAAATTTAATTTGTCATTGGCATTCATGCATCAATTTGAATTGATATTAAAGCATAAAATTGTAGAAACTTTAAACAAAAAATGAAATTATACCAAATAAATTAACAACTAATCTAAAATTTTTCATTCGTATATATATATATATATATATATATATATATATATATATATATACACAAAATCATGGGTCAACAAGGACCAGATACTTTAGATTTTTGCTTTGTACACCCCCCATACAAAGAGAAAAAGATTAAAGTATGTTTCCTATCGTGCACCACGCCGCCCATACAAAGATTAAAATATGTTTCTTCTCGTGCACGACGCCACCCTTTACACTTCTGCACTCTGGAATAGGAAAAATAAAAGACAGAAAGAGATGTTCTAGAAAACTAGTTTCGAAAGCCGTCATCTAAATTTCAAAAAATTTAATTTCAGAAATTTTACTTTATAGAAAACTAGTTTCAAAATAAACTTTAAATGTTCTCAAAAATTTATTTCAAAAAAGCTCATTTTAAAATATAGCACATATGTTATAGAAAACTTGCTTTAAAACTTGATCTAAAATTCCTATACCAAAAATAATATTCTAAAAATTTTAAGAAAGCTTGTTCCAAAGAATTTTCTAACCAGGTAATTCCAAAGTTACTTTTACAAAAAGGAAATTGATAATTTAAAAATCAGAGAGCTGCAGTTAGAAATTATAGAAAAGAAAAGGCACAAAAGGAGTTACTACATGTAATAGGAAGATGAGGGAAGAAATAATGGTCCCAGTCATTAAAGAGACTTATAATACCTAACTAGACAACAAAATTAAAGAGTTAACAGAAGACCAAGCCAACAAGAATATAAGGACATTTTAATAATAATAAAAATAAAAACAAAATTTTCTTGTATTCATACTAAGTTTGGATTAAAATAGGATATAGAGGTTATAAAGACATTAATAAATATTATAAAAATATTAATGTTTACGTCTGTCTGGAATTTATAGTGTATTTGTGGCATTATTTTTTATATACTAAATGTGTTTCCGTTTATCTTTATATTTAATAAAAAATATTTATAATATATTCCAATCTAATTTTAACCTAAAATATCACTCAAACTCGTAAGAAAATATATAGTGAAATAAGAAAAATCGTCAAAACTAAATTATAAAGTTAAAATTTATATATATATTTTTTTACGATGAGCTCATGTCGTAAACTTTTTTTATTTATAGAAATGTACCTAATAAGTTTTTCATAAATCTACATATTATCATTAATTTAATCATTATAAACACCACAATTTACTCTTTATAAAGCTATAAATTAGTCAATTACGTTAAAATATTATTATATTTATACATTATTAGTTTGTGTCATTTTTAAGATTACATATCAACTTTTACTTATTTATTCATTATAATCGTTCATTTATTTTAATATATTAAATATTATCCAAAATATGACTATTATATTGATAGTTAATTATATGTAATTACTTATTAAAACTATTGTTAAAATTCATTAAAAATGATCTGTTGTATTTAAGCATAATGTATGCATAATGGTTGGCTTTAAGGGTTTAGAAACAACCAAAGTAGAGAAGAAGTGTGTAATAGTGATAAAGTGCCTATTTATAGAGTTTGTTTGAAGTATTAAGTAGTTGTGTCAAAATGGATGTAGGGTTTGTATTTATTTATTGTGTTTGTTTGAAGTTAGTAGTTGTTTTGTACATATAGACCTAGGTTTTGTGTTTATTTATTGAGTTTATTTGAAGTTATTAAGTAGTTATGTCTACATGAATTTAGGGTTTTTTTTTCTGTTTAGTTAAAGTAGAGTTAAGATTTACAATATTTGTGACTGAAGTGTAGTTAAAACTGGTTATTGTGTGATTAAAGTGAGTTTAAAGCTTTTAGTTAGTTAAAGAGAGTGTTTAGAACTTTTGAGTGTATGTAGGTTAGTGTGTCTTTAGGATAATTTAATAAGTGTGTTTAGTGTTTTTTAACTATCTCCCTAAAGTGTTAGATAAAGTGTGTAGTTAAAGTGAAGAATTTAGAAAGGAGAAATTATTTTGCTATTATTCACTCCATATACAATAATTATATCTACTAGTAATTCACAACATTACTAACTAAAAAACTCACAAGAATATGAGAAAAAAAATAAGGAAACACAAATAGTAAATGTCTTATTTTAATCAAAATTGACTCAAAGATTAACAACTAAAGAGTGATTACTTAAATTCCATTGCTTTAAGCCTAAAAATATAGTTATTGCTTAGTCCATTATATCAAATTTATTTTTCCTACTTAATAATACTACTTTAATTTTTTTGCATTACACATAATTTTTTTTTTATTTCACACAAAAATAATCTCTTGTTAATTTTTTCAGTAATTAATACAAAATCACCCCATCAAATTTTTTTTTATGTACTTCAAGAACCAATTTCCTAAAATCTACTTATTATCACCACAAATTACTTATAATCTTTTATCACGAATAATGTATTAGAAAAAAATCAAGAATAATGTCTCAGAAAAGAATGTATAAACTCACTTTAATAATGACCGAAAAATAATTGCTAGAAGACAATTAATTATATTATTTTTAAAAATATAATTTTGTATCCTTAAAACACGTAATATAAAATTTTAATAATATATATATATATATGAAATATCCACCTAGCTTTTAGGATTTCTTCTTGACCAACTATTCGAGTTATCTATGGCTGGTAAGTTTTCTGAGGATAATGTGATCGGTAGTGTATCTAACGATTGTGTATAAGTAATGAATCTTTAAAGTGTCTAAATGGTAACTTTCGGTGAGTAAGTGGTAATGGTTTTAAGTAATGGTTGGTTTATGATTTCAAAGTGAGGAGAGTTTATGGGCAAATATGTAAATGGTGACTATCAAAGTGTTAATTTATTGAGTTTGTTTAAAGTTATTAAGTATTTGTGTGCAAATGAATTGAGAGTTTGTTAACCTGCAGTTAAAGTGAAATTAGGGTTTTCAAGTATATGTGGCTGCAATGTATTTAGTGTTTTTTTTTTATTGTGGGGGGATTGTTAATTAAAGTGTGTGTAGTTAGAGTGAAGTTGAAGTTAGGATTTTGAAGTGTCTTTGACTGCATGGAGTGTAGTTAGAATTTGTTAGTGTGTGATTAAAATGAGTTTAAACATTTGAATTAGTTTTAGAGTGTGTTAAGGATTTGTTTAGTGTGTGTGGGTTAGTGTCTTTAAGATGATTTAATAAATGTGCAAGTGTGTTTTGTGTTTTTGGACTGTGGCCTTCTTGATTTGTTAGATTTTTTTTATTAGTAATAAAAAATATATATAATTAATGGAAACACAAAAAATGGTATTTTAACTTGTGTACGAAATGAATGACAACATACTTATAGTCAATCAAATTCTAAATATCTTAACAAGTTATGCAAGAGAGCAAATTCCACAAGACAAAGTCAAGTAAACATGCTTAGTGTGTTAGATATAGTGTGTAGTTAAAGTGAGTATTTTGGAAGAATGAAATTATTTTGCTACCATTTAGTCCATCAACAATAATTGCATCTACTAATACTACACAACAATATCAACTAAAAGACATACAAAAAGGGCAAGAGATATAAATCACCAAAGCAACAATGAATATTTCAAAACATTTGAGACACATAAACATATATGGAAGTGCAAATAGTAATGGTCTTATTCTAATAAAAACAAAAAAATAGTTATATCTTAGTCCATTATAGTTGTAATTCAAATTTGTTTTTCTTACTTGAAAATTCTATTTTTATTTATTTGTATTATACATAATTTTGTTTTTTTTTTATTTCACTCAAAAATGAATTTCTTGTTGATTTTTTTAGTTATCAATAAAACATCTCCCCGTGTGAGATTTTTTAATGTAGTTCAAGGACCAATTTCCCTAAAATATATTTATTCTCATCACAAATTACTTATATATCTTTTATCATGAACAATGTCTCGAAAAATAATTGAATAAATTGACTTTAAATTGATTGAAAAATAATTGCTAAAAGATAATTAATTATATTATTTAACAAATAATTTTGTGTCCTTAAAACATCTAATATAAACTTTCAATAAAAAGTATACTTATCCGGATTGTCTTCCTGACCAACTATCCGGATTACCTATAGCCGGTAAAGTTTATAAAGTTCATAAGAATAGTGTGACCGGTAGTGTATCGATAGTGTATGAGCTAGCCACAACCAAAACCACACGACCACTCTTGGTTGACCTTGAGAACTCACAAGACCAAACGCTAGTATTAACAACACCGATGAAACATGGGATTAAGCTCCCGCACTTGCATTCTGCATCCTAAAAATTCTTCCCACGCTACTACAGAATGACTTAACCTTCTAAATTGAGTAATCCAGAAATCACTAATTCCCAAATGAAAATTACATTCCAAAGGTTCAGAAAATTACATTCCAAACACAATCACAGTGATGGAAAAATTCCGTTTCAGCAGCTTCATTATAAAACCAATTAACCAGCAAGAGAGGCTAAGACTGAAGCTGCAATATGCAGAGATCCAGTGAAGACAATAACACCCTTCTCTTCCCCTCTTCTGGTTAGAATCTTATTTGCAGTTCTCAAACAACTCTGTAGAGATGACTCGGTAGCCAATATGGTCATACCATCCCCCAAATTGCTTTCAGAACTTTCTGGCTTCTTATTTGTTAATTCATTATATTCTGCCATTCCATCATGAAATATCCCAATGCCAAGCTCATCAGAAGCTTTAATCCAAGAATCTCTTAACAAAGATGCTGGTGTTGTTCTAGTTACACCTCCAGCAATAGCAGCTTCTGTCAAAAGGACAGTCTCCACATTTCCACCTGAACAAATGCCATAGCAAATTTAGACCTGTAGTTTCACACTAGCAATACTAGGCTTTAAACAAATGTACCCTTTGTTTAAATTTAGCTCTTTTGTGAAGCGAAGGGTAGAATTGAAGAGAAAAGTACAGGAATATAACCAAAAATTAACCAATCAAGTGAGTTTTAAGCATTTCATGAAGTTTTACACATGATACATGCAAGTAATTTGTCACAATCTTGATTCAATCTATGAAACTCTTATTTTAGAAGAATTAAATCCTAAATTCAGGATATTATCCAAGATTCCATATCAACAAATTAAAACATCATCAATAAGCAGCAATAGAAAGATACGATATGCCCAAAACACCTCTTGGTTATTGGGTTAAATCATGTGGTGAAAATGACATGCCCAAAAACCTCTTGCTTATCGGGTTAAATCATTTAGTGAAAATGGCATTATGGACAAGCAGAAAAATTTAGTGGTCTAAAGTACCAAACCAACATGATATTTAATGCCCTCGTTCAATCAATAAACTTTCTCATAAACTAGCTTTCACTTTCCTTTGATTCCACTTCATCAAATTCTATTTATCAAGATATTTTAATTAAATTAAATAGCAAATTAACAAACTTTACCTGAGAGAATCTCTCGAGCAAAACCCACATGGTCTTTGTCACTTGCCATTGCAACAACAAAAACCAATCGAGCCTTGGGAAATGCCATCTTTACTGTATTCATGAGAGCTTTGGCGGATTCTTTGGTATGAGCTACAGCATATACCAACAATTAATCACAACTTTGTTCCCAAGTATTTGAGGCACAGGCACTAAGCCAGAATTTCTCAGCTCTTCCCACAATACAAATAAAAAATCGTAATAAAACAAAGATTCCATCAAAACCACATGATATCTTAAAGATGTGTCCCGTCTGGAATTATCCATATTTAACGACTTTTCTTTCTCAATTTCAAAGGATTTCTAGAAAATTTTCCGGAACAAATGAACCCTAATTTTTTTAAAACAGAATTCATGTACCCAGTTCATATCATGGTAATAAAGGAAAAGTCAGAGAACAAAACCTCCATCAAGTAGTACTGTTGCTCCAGTAAGTCCTAATACTTCTGCTTCTTCAGATGTTAGAAATTGACTCCTTCCAAGGAGGTGTGTATGCTCTAAACCAGACCTAATAGACTCATCAGAAATACTCCATCCTAATCATCCAATAAACAAGGAGGAAGTGAAGGTCATATAACCAAAGAAAGAAAAAAACTCTATAAAACAATGTAAATCCTTAAGATTTGGTTTGTCACGGAGAAAAACTATAAATAATTAAACTAAAACATGCAAAAACCTTGATGCGATGACTGAACAAAATGCAAGAGGCTATAGCATATGCAAAACTAGATTATTTAGTTCACGAGTTTGATAGCTATAAAGGACATTAGTTGCCACAGAAACCCTTATAGATGTAATTAGTCCACACATCAGAATCTCAAGTAACTTCAGAACAATGTTCAATTTAAATATATAGTGTTAGAAATATTTGATGATATTTTCTTTATATTTTAGAGTATCCTAGATGATCTTTTAGGATTTATTCTTCGTTTATATATATGATCTGTATCTATATTGAATAAGGACTAGGATTTATTAAGTTGTCCTTTTATAGGGCTAAGGAAAAGAGTGAAAAAAAAAGCCGAAAAAATGCACAGTGAAAAAGGAGATAACTGAAAATCAGAGTTAGACACAACTTTTGGAAAAAACTTAACACCAATATATAGTGGGCCCACCAAGAAAGCACGAATTCGGATTAGACTTTGATACCATGAAGAGAGAAATGGTATACATTATGTGATAGAATCGTCTAGTGTGTATAAGCACACACACTTGAGGAACATGTATACATATACAAAGCATTACATAGGGATGAGCCCAAGCCCATATACACAATATATCTAGCACTTTATAATGTTTTAGTATATGCTAGATGAGAAGGATTCATTATTCTTTTATATTATGACTTGATTCTTTACTAAATTAGGATTTGGATTCCAATTTAGCATAAATAGGACTGTGCGGTTGCCTTTTGTGATCTCCTCATTACATCATAATAACAAAAACCTTATATTATTTTGATTCTCTGTACTTGAATAAATAAGACAAATATAAACAGTGTATTCAACCTAAACTGATATGCTTGTATTGATGTATACATATAAGTTACAAAACAAAGACTTAAACCTAACCCTAACCCTAACCCTAAAGCTGGGTAGATACCAAAAAGAAATAATCACAAAATAACCTTTCATTTTAACATCTATTATCTTCTTTCTTCTTCCCTACATAAACTCTTCAAATTCAACAAAAAGAAAAGCCACACATGTAGAGAGGGGCCAAGCAAAAGGTAGAAAAGTTATACCTAAATTACGAAGACAAAGAGCCACACAAGTAGCAGTAGCTGCATTGTGAAGTTGGTGATCTCCGAGCATTTTCAACTTCACATCATGTAACTTACAAGACTACATTAATAGAATATTCATAAGTTGCTAATAAAATTTTTCTGTGATCGATGATAAAAAAGCAGAGTGAAAACCTTCCTCAATTACATACTGAGGTAGGGGAAAATAGGGTGCAAAAATTCTTTAAACATTCACATTTTTTGTACAGCATAAGATGTGATATACCATGAGATGCAAAGCAATATCGCAAACATGTGGAGGCAAAAGAATTACAAAGATCTTTCAGAGTGGGAAAAAATGATAATGTACAGTACTACAATTAGAGTTCAAAATCAAGTGTGTTTAAATTAGGTTATAGTTTTAGACTCCCTATTTTTGTATTTGAAAATCAAATTATTGTCAACTACTATTCCAATGCAAAGTGTTATGCTAAACCAAATCAATATATTATGCTTATATCGTGCTTTTGTGTCTCGTCTATAGAATGTTAACCAACATTGCACAGCATGTCTATAATATGCACCCTAAGCAATCAATGCCCTCCCCGTACACTGCATTGTTTAAACAGATTGAAAGCTAACGAACAAAAGTGCATACCATCTTCAAGTCTTTCACAACTTGTATCACTATATCACAAATTTGACAAGGCCTTCCACTGAGTATGCTGAAACTTTTCACAGTACACTTATTCCCAGTATCATATGCTGACACTACATGTGATTCCATGGTTGCTGCTTTATCTCGAATAATGCGCTCAATATGAGGGACAAATGGCCCACCCAACACCAACTGAAATGCTATTCAATTAATCAGAAAAAATAAAGGAAACAGAGGAAGGGCAAATTTACAAAATTCTGGCAGAACAAAACTATGCTCAATTATACCATAAAAATCAATCAATCAGTTACAAAAGTAGAACATGTTATACATATAGTTTATAGCACTCTACCCAACTAATTATAAGAAAACTCAAACAGTTAGCATTCTAATTAACTACTGTAAGAAAACAGAAAATATTACTAACTACAAATAGTAACTAACTAAAAAGAAAACATTACATTCCATTTATGGTGTAAGACTACTCTAATACACCCTGCCCCTCAAGCTCATGGTAGGTGAGGTCCAAGCAAGGTGGAGTCATAGTGTAAGCTTGGATCTCATTAAGTTAAATGTTGTACGTGAGATCTTGCAAGAATATCAACATACTGAGCTGAAGCAGGAACATGAACGATGGTAGTTGTTTGCTTGGTGCTTTTTCGCGAACAAAGAATAGAACAAGCTCCATGTATTTGGTTCAAGCATGAAGCACTAGTTCACGAGCTAGAGAGACACACCTCATTGTCACAGTAAATGAAGGAACCATGTACTTCACTTGAAGGTCAGAGAGAAGAGCTTGAAGCCAATACAGCTCAATAATCACCAAAGCAAGACTTTGATACTTAGCTTTTGTGCTGGAACAAGCTCCAACTGTTTGTTTCTTGAACCACCAAGAGACACAAGATTGGTTCCAAAAGAGACACAAGTACCAAAAGTTAACCATAAATCATCTTGGATCAGATGCCAAGCTAGCATCACAGAAGGCAGTGATGGAAAGGGTCAGAGGCAATGACCTAGTTTTATAACCCGAAGCTTCTGCCCAACCTTTTATTCCTTCAAAATCCAATTACTTCCACGTAAACCATGCATACCCCCTTTGCCTAAAAATTGTCATGACTACCTCTCTTCCTTGGCCAAAAAAGAGAGACTTCTACTCTCCCTTTGGCTATTTAATATCACTTTTACTCCCTTTGATTCCATTCCATTTTTCTCCTTCTTTGTTTATTACCACCGCACTGCACCACTCTTCCTTTACAATAAACAGAAATTACCACCTCACTGTTAATTACTTATCTCTGTTAGCTTTCTTTGAAGACATAGACAGTCTAACAAGTGGATAGATGATCTATAAGGTCTTGTCAAGACTACCCATGGTTTTCATCATAACAAATAATCCTACGTTTTAGTGATCTAATCATATCTTTCTAAGCGTGTATTAGAAAAAACAAGTTTTGATGCTTAAAGAAAAGCAAAATGAGGCTACAAAAGATCATCATACCCTTCAAAGCAAAAGTGTCTAGATCACATACAGCAACTAGCTAACAACCATCAGAAGACGTCAACGATAAAGTAGACGCTTATAACACAAGACACAATTTAATTTGCTAGACAATCTACTTGTCATCGGACTTGACTTGCAGATTCCCACAATGATTCTACAAAGTAGACCAACCTTTTCTAAGATTGTATGTTCAATTTGAAGGGATGTTTAGATAGAGTGATTCTAAGTGACTCTACATTAAATAAATCCCTTTCACAAAGAGCTAATGCTCAATCTACAAAAATTTTCTCCTATACTTCTTCCCTACTTATATCTAACTACTAACAAACTAACCATTAATATTCTAATTATCTTAACTAATTTATTCTTCTCCTTATATCCTAAGACCAGACTTTTGATTCTACGTGATGTAGCTAACTAATTTCAGCAATAATAACTGGCGTTCTACTTTTCATTCATTTTCTGTCAATTCATTTTTTTTATGCATTTATAAAATGTATCGTGTCTACAAGAAAGGGTTATATCGTCTCAATTCAGCATGTCACATTACTATGCAAAATGAGATCTGTAGAGAAACACCTAACTGGGCAGCCTTGTTTTATGATTCCTGCCTTTGCCATTGCAATTGTTTCCAAAGAACCCCCAAGAGCTGCCAAATGCTCCTCACCTACAGTAGTTATGACTGCTGCAGCAAGTCCAGAGCTGGATATGATATTTGTTGCATCTCGCGCACCCCCTAACCCAGCCTGTAGAATTTAATTATAAAAGAAATGGTATAATTTAGATTTTTCGGATTTAATTGTAAAAAGAAAAGGCCAAATTAACAAGCACCAACCAAAGTGATTGTCAACTCAAGATTCTTCTAATGGGGAAAGGTAACAACAATATAATTAGAAGAATCACCCGAAAATTTATTGGTATAAAGCACGCAGTTGCAGGAAGTAGGGAAATAGATATTTAACCTCAATAACTGCAATGTCAACATTCTCATCAGCAAATAGGGCAAATGCCATTGCAGTGAAAACCTGATACATTTCAATAAGTGATTTAAGTTATCAAATACAGAAGTAAGAAATGTGCATGATTTCTTCTTAGTTAAATACCCATATCTAAACTGCAGGGTAAATAAATACACAAACAAAAAAGTATTTGACCTGTATTTCGATATAATGCCAATTGTGAACCATGTAAGCAGAAATACCCAAATAATGAAATACTAACGTCAGCAATGTTGTAATGTAAAAATGCAGACCAATTAGAAAGAAACACAACAGTCTCAAAAAGAATAAATAGTAACTCTGAGACACTCAACTGGACCCACGGAATTCCATAAAGGTAACTCCTTAAGCTACCCACAACAATTTCTTTACAACATTCAACCATTGACAATGTTCAACATTCAATACCTCAAAATGGCTTATGCAACCATTTTCCTCTTTCATTGCCTGCTCAAGTTCCGGCTTGATCCTAAGGAAGAGATCATTCAATAACTTTGCTGATACTGGATGGCCAGATCTTCCGATTATAATACGCTCCCTGATGGTCAGGATGTGTGGACTGCTTGAGAAAAATAAAGCCTGTCATCAATGATGTACAAAATTGTAAAAAGATATAGTTAAATCCAAAATCACTAGTAGCCTAAGGTTATATCAAAACATAAAACATTGAAACCATATAGAAACTTCACCTAGTGTAACAACCAACAGAATAACCTTCCGTCCTCAGAATATTGGATATAAATGCAGCTGTTGATCCCTTTCCCTTAGTTCCAGCAATATGAACCGCCTACAATTGGATTAAGCACTTCCATCAACTGCATAAAATTAACTGAAAATACAAAAAAATGTCCCTAAAGCCCAGACATAAAATGGCCATTTTGTAAGTTTATGGGTTAGTTGGTATCCTGATGTCTTCTTCAAAGTACACATACAAAATTAATAGAACTTTAAAATAAGTTTTAGAAGGGTAAAACATCATTCAAGGTTCAGAAAGTGTATAACATTGTTCCATTATTCTCTCAAAATAAGAAAATTCAAAAACCATCCAGCAACTGCAATCTGTCAATCATCTTGATCCCAAATTCAGAAGTTGTGTAACTTAAATGATGATATTAACCCATGTTTAAGAATTAGACTGCAAGAAAGTAGTTAAATTAAGGACTTACACGACATCTAGGAACTTATTTTGAATTTCCTTAATTTCAGGAATTACTATGACGGCACTTTATCATTTCAGAGACCAAGATGAACCCTTTTAAAGACAATGAGTGAAAAGAGGGAAGGAGGGGAATGAAACCTTGAACTTGGTGTGAGGATTACCAAAACGCTCCATGAGGCGTCTCGTTCTACCCAGATCGAAACCCTCGTCGGAATCGGTGCCGGCGCCTCTGGGCACCCCTGATTTCTCAAAATTCTTTAGGGAATCTAAGTAATCTAAAAGGTCTTTCATTTCGGGTTTTGAAGAGAAGGTTCGAATGTGACACACTCCCCTGGCGAATTCTCTGCGTATTGAGGACAGAAGCATTGTGCCTGACCTATGTTCATTGGCAGCATGTGATTCATAGAAAGCTCGTTGAACGAACATAATAATGGTTGCAAAGAATCATATGGGGAAATGGGTGTTCAGTAAGAATGTAAAGAAGTTAGATTTCAGTACCTATTCCGAGCTGTTGAGGAGGAACGTTGAAAGGAATGGTGCGCGGTGGCAGACGGTGGCGACCGGCGGTGGGGTGTGTGCGCACAGCTGCAGTGCAGCGGCGATAAGTTAAGAAGTAAGTTTTAATTTTAGTTGAAGGAAGAAATTTCGTATTTAGTGCTTAAATATCTAAAGGTTGATGTAATTATTGGATTAAGATTTATAAAATTATTTTGTTAGTAAATTAAGATTAATTTAAATACTAATTTGACATAGTGATAAAGTTTAAAAATAACGTTGTATGTTTGTAACTCACACTGTAAATTAAAATCTTAAAAGGAGAATTGGACACAATTTCCTTTGAACATATTAAAAGTAAGTGTTTATTATCGCTTTTAATTATAGGATTTGTGCCATTATAGTGCAACGCGAGATTGTAAAGTCTCACCTTTAAAATAAACATGTAAAAGAGAAATTAAATAAATTTAGTGGACTATATATATTGTACAAAGCATTGAATGATACATAGCATATGTGAATTCAATATATATGATACCTATACACAAAGTGATAATCGAGGGAACATATCTAATAATAAATAGTAATAATATTAATAATGATAATATTGATGATGGTGGTGATATAACCTTATTGAATTTATGTCAAAACCTTGTCATTTGCAACAATTTCTCTGTCATTTCATATGTGCTCACATGTGAAAATGGGTATGAAACCCTTTTTGAATCAGTCTTGTTCCATCAAAATAAGCTTTCATCCCTCGATATCCATTCAATTCAGTCTTTTCTAATAAAGATTAGGACATGTTCCATAAAGCAAAACAAAAGATTAAAGTACCCATCAAATGAATTTCACCACTTAAATATAAGAAAATGATCCAACTTTAGTACTTGTTAAAAAAGTTACTTGACATTGTTTAATCATACCAATTACAGTTAAAAAATATATTTCTCTTCTAAAATGCTTGACACTTAATACCACGAATAAAAAAAAGTCATTAAAAATAAACTCTATATATTAATTAAAGTATTTTTTTTACATAACGTAATTAAATAAATGAATAAATTGTATTAATTAATAAATAATAGTAATAATTAAATGAATAACAGTAAGAAATAAAGAAATAGTAAATAAATAGAATAACTTTGACTAGAATCACAAGTCCCCAGAGACATAGGGTGTTGTAATTTTGATTCATGAGTCTTGTATTTTTACAGCCTAAATTGAAATGAGAAGGAATCTGATGCACAAATTGAAAGATTCAAGGGAGCTATTACATCAATTTACCTATGTAATTTACACTTTATCCTTGGGATCATTTTCACAGAACTCACTATCTATTTTGGTGAAAAAAGAAGATCTTTTTCTGATTGAATGTCAAACAGGACTTGATGCATTTCTTGAACTCTCCCCAGAATGAGGAAGAGGAGAACTGGCTCCATCCTGCAAAAGGACCATGCAAAATAAGCATATCAATTAAGGTCCATAAAAACTCTTGTAAAGATCCTTAAGAATTGGAACATGAACAGGAAGAACCTTACCAATTGAAGAGAAACTTGGCTCTGATTGGATGGGCTAGCATAGCCACTAAACATTGAATAGTGATGATGATCATGACTCTCCGCAAGTTCTCTTAGCCTGTTTAGTTCAGGAAGCACTTCCTTGCCAAGATCAGGCCTGTCTCTCCTCCTCAGTTCAGCACACCTGATAGCAATCTTTGCAAAGGTCAAGGCATCCTCTTGTGGCCAGTCAGGCACTTTTGGATCCAACATTTCAACAAATGTTCCCTTCTCAATGGCTCTCTGAACATGATGAGTCAAACCCATTGGAGGTCTTGCTGTCAAAATTTGCAAGAAAATGACCCCAAGAGAGTATATGTCAGATTTCACTCCCAGCATTCCTGTCTGCTGGTACTCAGGGTCTATGTAACAGAATGTTCCAGCAGCAGATGTCATCCTATACTGTGTCACATTGTCTGCCACTGAGGGTGGAACCAGCCTGGCCAAACCTACATCACTGATCTTGGCCACATAGTTTCTGTCCAGCAAGATGTTGCCTGGTTTCAGGTCTCTATGCACAAGAGGCTCAGGTTTGGTCTGGTGGAGGAACAACAAGCCTGTGCCAATTTCTGCTGCAATTTTGAACCTGAGCTGCCATGGAATTGGTGGCCCGTTTCCTCGGCAGAAGAGGCAGTCATCTAAGCTTCCATTGGCCATGTACTCATACACAAGGCAGCCATACTCAGGGCAGGCTCCTAGGAGGAGAACCATGTTTGGATGCCGAATGCAACTCAGTACCTCAACCTGTAATGTTCATGCCAAAGTATCGACTTAAATTGTGAATGTGATCATGGTAGAATTTGTTTGTGAGTATTACAACTGCAGAAAAATCCAGGCCAATGTGGATAATTATGATTTTAGAGGGTTTTCAAACCACAATATTGGAACCATAACTAGAGTCACAAACCACAATTTTAAGGATAAGTGTCCTAATGTGAGAAAGTCTTTGACCTTCACTAGTAAAGCTGAGTAGCACAAGTCGAAGAAGCATTTTAATTTAAGTCAATTGTAGCTGCACACTCACTTTTACATTTTAGAAACATTATATGTACTTCAGAGAACAGAAATTTCTCCAATTCAAAACCCTGTAAGAAAGTCAACTAGGCATACAAACTTCACGTTTTTAACCAAGTTTTACATCACCAAAATAGACAAGTCCAAGAGATGTTACTCCCTTGCCATATATCTCATCCATTTCTTCCCTGATTGAAAAAGTACACTCCTAAGACCCCAGAATTTTCTCTTCACTGTTTTAGTTAAGGCTGAACTCAAATTTACATTTATTGTTATTACATATCAAGTGTTGCATATAGGGGCAAGGAATTGTTCATGTCTGCTTAATTACCTCTCTTTGAAACTGTGACCTTCCTTGTGCTGCGTCAGGACGTAGAACCTTCACTGCCACAGGTGTATGGTCCAGAAGGCACTTATAAACTGGACCATAACCCCCTTCCCCAATCTTCAGTGACTCAGAAAAGAAATTTGTGGCAGCTTCAATCTCCTCAATTGCGTACCTTCTATACCTCAAACCATTGCTTGAGAAAGCATCCACTGCTTTTCTTTTCTCTTCTGTTTCTCTAAATGCTTTCATTTCTGCATTGATTCTCTTTTGTGATTCCAGTTCTGCAATCCTCTTCTGTGCCTCAGCTGTCTCCAGGGCTGCTTTTGATCTTGCCTTCTCCTTTTCTGCAATTGCCAATGCAGCTTCTTCGGCAAGCCTTGCCTCCTCCAATCTCCTCTCCTCCTCCATCTTCCACCGTTGGAGTTCCACAGCCTGTGATGCATTGAAAAATGTCAGAGTCAGAGACCATCTTGTGTTTTTAAGATGCAGAAGCAGATGCCATAATATTGTACCTTTTGCTGTGCGGTGAGTGCTTCTTTGCAGGCATTGCTATACATTTCCATTGTTTGCTTGAGCTCCAATTTCAGTCTTCTCATTTCAGCCTCCACATCATCCTACACTTGCAAGACATGTTTATCCACAACGTGGTAGCAATCAGGAATCAAAATACTTTACCCATACAAAAAAAAACAATAGCAATCAGGAATCAAAATACTTTACCCATACAAAAAAAAACAATGTAAGTAGCTGAAATATTTGACTATTTCATCATTTGTTTCTGTGACAAACTACGTTCTACCCGTTTACTTTAGTACTAGTGCAACTTATCCCCTTAAATTTTTCTATTTGTCACTAAACCACCAGTTCAAGTAAAAATTACTAAATCCATTAACTTTGCTTAATCTATTAGCAGTTTAGGCAATATTGACCACAGGCTTAACAGAGGTTATGGCATTTTTCTCTCAATGTTGCTATATTTATTAGTTGTATGAAACATTTTGGATTATCGTAAACAATAGTATAATGTTAACTTAATAAGACATTATATACTTCTAGATTTATCAACCATCATATTGACTTTATCAAACATTTTGCTTAATTTAGCTATAATTTAACGTATAATGTTACATGGTTTCTTAATTTACCCTTATTTCTACTCATTCCTTGCCTGGGCTGAAACATCTTCAAAAAGGAAATTAATATTTGAAAGGAAAGTTGCCTAGAACTCATATATTGACTTCTTTTTCTTCAAGAAAAACCATCTTGAAATCTACTTTTCTATAAGAAAATATATGCAAATGCTACACATACATTTGCTATAGCTCCCCTATAATTGGGAGAGGGTGTACTAGCACATACTGTTATTTTTTAGTAAGTGGTGACAATCTAAAAGCTTCATATTTTGTTGAATATGTATATATTTTTTTATCACAATTTCAGTCATTAATTACTTAATCAAAGGCTATAAGTAACTGTACTTTATTCTCCAAAGTGAACCTCGACCACTTCTCTTTAGAAGAACTAAATTTATCTAAATCATAAAAATATTTGGCCTCTTATATTATGAAATAAAAATGCACATGGCTACATGTCTTACTATGCCCTGTGATGCAGAGGATGACAAGCCCTCACTCTCTTGTGAGAAGGATGAAAAATCAGAGCTGATGTCCATAGACCTCCTTCCAAAATGCATTGACTCAAAGCTATAATTATTTCCATCTGTGTCAGAGCTATATGATAGCCGGGGATGGGACATTCCTGTTTCTGAGTGGCCGTTGTTGTTATATATTGAAGGGAATAAGCGATCTGTACTTGACCTTCTAGAGCTTACAAAACTTATGTCAGAGTCTGGCCCCGAAATTTCCCCATACCTGTCATTATTTACTCCTCTCCTAGTGAAAGGAGACCTGATTCAAGTAGCATTTTGCTTTTAGATCATGGAGAATTTGTTACTTGTTAATCATGTAAGGTGAAAGTTGTTAAAGCATGCATGAAAATGTAAATAAAAAAAAGAAACCAAATTTGCCATGCATTATGCAATGAATGTCATTTTACCTGAAGGAGTCTGATCCATCTTGTGATACACGGGGTGGTGCTTCAAAAGACCTCCTTTCAGGCCCTAAAGGAAACCAAATATTTCACTCAGCAACATCATGCCAATTTGAACAGACTTATATTTATAGATGTACCTTTTTTAGAAGAGAAAAGTTACCTTTGGCACTATTAGCCAGAGGCAGTCGTGGTTCTGGTTGAGTAAGTTGGGTTTGAAGAGGGGAAAAGGCTGGAGCAGCACGAGAAGCAGATCTCATGGATTGAATCTTCCCTTTAGCAACAACATATACAGTGCAGAAATCTGGTGCCCCTTTTGAGACTGTTCCTGGAATGTCTGCTATCTTGAATCTTCTGATGCAAAAAGGCCTCCCTTGGTAAATCACACACGTAAACTTACCCAGCATAGAAATTCAAGCAACTTGCTTAGTTATGTACACTTATACTTCAAGGTACATAGCCATTAGTTCAAAGTACTTCTAGGATAAAATGAAGTTGATTTTTCCATAAGCTTATTTTATTTTTTATTCTCATTTTTCTCTCTTAAAAGTTCTTATAGACTGCAGAAAGTTTGTTCAACTAGAACCTATGTTTTGGTATATAACATGTGATAGAATGGAGAGACAACCAAATAACAAGACTCAATAGAAGTTAGGATTGTCTGTCAAGACTCAACAAGCAAGAAAGGTGGCACTAGGAAGATTCAAATCCAGCATTAGTAGGTCTTAAATTCTAGTCCGTATCATTTATGACAAAAGCTTGATTGCACAGGCCAATTTTAGTTTATTTTACTGGATTCAATGTTAATGAGTTCATTTATAGGATGCACTTTACAATGTTTATCCTTCTAAAGAATTCATGCATATCTTATTATTGATTTATTAAAATGTGATCTAGAAAGCAAATTTTGTGGCACAACGCGATCATTTGCCATGGATAGACAACAGAAAGAGACATACCTAAGAAAACCACCTTTGTTTGAAGAGCCGATAACTAAATGCTCAATTGCATATTGAGAAGCGTATTCAATTAAAGCTTTGGCTACATCTACATCTTCTATTACGATGTCCTTGCAGTGTATCTATAGACAAAAAAAAAAAAAACACAAAAATGATGATATGCTCAAATTAATGTCACTAATTCCAAAATGAAAACCATTACAACTTATTGTTACTACTACTATTATTTGTCCTCAATTATGTCTGGTTCGGAAATATTTTTACTTTATCATCACAACTATATAAAGTGAAACGAATTTGGGATGCAAAATGAAAGAATGTTGAGAAAACAGTTAAATCTTGTAGAGGAACACTGGAGCAAGAGAAGAGACTATAGCTAATTGAAATTTTTGAGTTTTTTTCCACCTCTTTTTGCTTCTCTTTCCAAAAATAAATAAATAAATAAATAAAACTTACATCTTTCCTTGCACAGAATACACGGTATGGATGGAAAATTTCTCTGGTGTGCTCATCAGGGTCCTTGCAAACAAGTGCATGCTCAATACCATTTGCCCCTGCAACCTAGAAAGTCACTAAACAATCTAGGACCTAGTATATGGCTACAAATATTACCTTTTCCCCTCCTTTTTGAAACATTTTTTGTAATCTAAAAAATCAACTCATATAGCAAATAACATACTTACACAAAATGGTCCAAGGAGGAATTCATGCATATGCTATTACATGTCGTGCTCCATTATTCTTATTTCGGTCCAATTCAGATAATTTTTTCAAAAACCATTTTCACGAGAAGAAAATAAAGAGATAGATAAATTGTAAACTTTGAAGAAACTATCTCATCTTATTTCTCTACAACTAGACATGAGTAAATAGATTTGACTTAAAGAAAAAATGTAATTCATTCTTCTTCTCTGCTTTCTATCCGTTCTTTTTATAAGTTCATCCAAGTTCCCCGACTCATTTACAAAGGGTAGTAAAAAACAATTGTAAAATTAGAATGTGACATGTATTATTATTGCAAGTTTCATACAATGTACTGAGAAGAACATGGATGAGACATAATAACAAATACTTACTAGGGTGCACAACAGAAACTGATGGAGAAAGAGAAGATGGCTTATGCTTGACATGAATGAGAACTACATGTGACCCTTTGGTGAGGAGATGATCAATGGTCCATTTTAGTGCACTCTGGCTCCCCTTGTCTGAATCTATTGCAACTGCCACTATTCCATGCACCCCATCCTTCTTGTCACAATGATGCTTTTGTAGCCACATCACTCTCCCTGACTTTTCTTTTCCAAACACTCTTCAACTTTTTGTGCTCTTCCAATTAAAATAAACCACACAAAATATACCCAGAAACCAAAATGTATTTTGTTAATGGGGGCCTCTAAAGTTTCTTCCTTTTACTATCTACCTCTGTTATGATATCTTTTCCTTTCTTATGTTTGCTATTTTCAATATGACGAAGCAAAGGGCATGCCACTCTTTGTGACAATGGAAACTCTTCTCAAGAACAATGAAGGGTTGCTATTGCTTTTGCTTTCTTTGAATCTCCTCTGTCCCTCCCTCAATGCCGATCAAGAGACAAAAGGAATTTGATGTGTTGTATTTTCTTTACTTTGTTTCTTTTTTTTTTTGTTTTATGTGTGTGTTTGAAACAATGAAGTATTGAACAACAATGGATAAGGAAATACAAGCTCCTCTAACTAGAATTTGCAGCCATATTTGGGCTCCATTTTAGCTTAATTGAGTTTTTCACGGACATTACAACCACACAGATTATGCTCTTTCTTCTCTCTTCCCATGAGAGAATAACCAAATTTTACGGATTTCCCTTGACTTTTTGAAATGGAATGTTGCATCTCTTTATTCCTTGCAAAACGAAATGGTGCATCCATTTATTTATGCATGTATTATTTGCTCCTGAACTCCATAAAATAAAACAAAATATCTACCGGTTCAATGACCAAGATTTTGGTTAAGTTATTTCTAATATTTTTTCTAAAATTTGAGAAGTTTTTATTTCATTAAAAAAATAATTAAAACATGCATCATAAATATGATAAAATTTATGAGAGTTTATATTTTAGATTTAGAGTAGGGTGAGATTAGACTAATGTAACTTATTAATCACATAAGTCTTAATTAATACATTTTTATAAATATAATTCTTAAATTATAATTACATTGATTATTTATCCAGGTTATTTGGATAAATCTATTTCTCAATTCACTAAAAAAATATCAGATTGGGAAACCTTGGTTAGCATTTTGTAATTTTTTTAAAGGTTTTTTTTTTCCATCCCATTGTGACCCAGTTGCGACAACTATGTATATACAGTAACTCATTATGTGGAACCTGTTGATGTGGAACCTGTTGAGCATGTCCACCAGTTGTTCCTTGTTGTGGAACTGTCTTTTGAATAATGTTTCAGGTGGATGTTCCATTAACTCATGGTCAAATGTTTAACCAAATTCAACATTTTGTTCATGAGAAAGTGTGAAATATGTTTGAAAGTGTTAGAGAACGATATAAGGATGGGGTAAATGATGTTGTAATTATTGTTGTTGTTCTATGGGGGGTGTTTATGTTGTTGTCATCCTCATCTACATGTTCAGTGAGGATGTCATCCTTATCATCACTAAAAGACTTTAAAGATGTTGATGAAATTCCTATAGTTCCACTTTTGGGTAAACAAGAAGGTAAGACTTCTAAATGAAATATTTGATTTATTCTATATATAATTTCTAGAACTCTTTCTATTGGATTCTTTAATCTTTTTTAGTTAATAAGGTTTTGTTAAAAAGGTTAAAGAATCCAATCCAATAAAAAGTAGAAAAGTTAAAGAATCCAATAAAAAATAGAAAATAGAAATGTCCATTGTCTAATGGATAGGACAGAGGTCTTCTAAACCTTAGGTATAGGTTCAAATTCTATTGGACGCAAGTTGTTTGCATATCTATATACAATTTCTACCTTATCCTTATATTTTATTTATTACATTTTGATTCGAATTCATGTTGTGTTTACATGGATGAGGGAGATAAAAAAATTTGATATGGATGGACCATTTAAAAGTTAGGTGTACGATTGTATATTAACCTCCTAGTCCTATAAATACATCACTAGTAGAAAAACTGCATTCTATGACAAGATATGATGGCGGTTAAAACAGAATCAACGTAAACAAAAACACAGTGGCAATTTTGTAAATTTAAGAAACGATATCACATTGGTTAACCAATAACACCGATGTTATTTCTGTTTGAACAGATCTAAAATAAATAATAGTAAATAACAAAATAAAGGTGAACATATCACGTCAACTAGAATAGACATAACCGACGTGATACATGTGAAGAAAAAAATAACAAAACCATGTATATTTTTTACAAATTGGAGCTGAAAGAATCATGTCAGTTTGAGCACCTGAACCGACGTGATATACGTGAGAGAAGAAATAAAAAATAATAATACTGAAGAAGAGGCAGTATTAAGACATCACGTCGGTTAGAATAGCCATAACCAACATGATATGCTTCATAGTACATGAGAGAAGAATTAAAAGACAATGTTGAATTGGGTTAAGACATATCACGTCGGTTAGAACTGCCATAACCAACGTGATATGCTTCATAACCAACGTTGTCCTCTCCTCTACGCTGCCATTCGTCTCCTCCACACTGCCATTCCTCAAGCTTAGTTTTGCTCTCCACACTTCATGAGTGTCGTTCTCTTCTCCTCTGCCAATCATCCGTTCATTTTGGTCCTCTCCTCGAGCTTCATTTTGCTCCCCTCCTCAACCCTTCGTGTGTGCCATCCTCCTCTCCTCCACGTTGTCATCCTCAACTTTCATTTTGCTCTCTTCCTCCACACTGCCATTGTCACCTCGCTCTTAGTTGGTGTTTTAGTCACTATGATTTTCGTTCTCACCGCCGCTCCTCATCTCCACACAGGTATGCTTTTCATTTCTCCTGCATTTCCGTTTGCTTTCACTGGTTTTTTATTTTCATTTACTTAATGTTTGCGTTCAATGTTTTTGGTAGTGTTTATTTGGATCCATTTGTATTGAGTGATTCTCCGCTCCTCACATCTCCCACCATTTTCCTTCTCTGCGCATCGTGTCTCCACTTGTCTACAAGAGATATGTTTTTACTATCTTTGAAATGTTGTATTTGTATGATTGGAATGCTCATCTAGATTGAAATGCATTTTGTGAATATTCTTCAACAATTGTGTTGTGCGTTTAGGTACTGAGTCCGGAGGTGTTCGATCCTCGACATTGTTGTATGATTGGAATGCTTTTTGTGTGTGGTTGGATATATATGTTGCACATTTGGGTGTTGAGTCCAAGGATGTTCGATCCTTGGCAATTTGTATGCTTGGAATAATTTTGATATTGGATTGCTTGTTGTGTATGCTTGAATATATATATAATGAACGCGTGTTAGCACTGAGTCTAGGGATGTTCGATCCCCGACAATTTGCATTGAATTTGTGAATTGTCTAAGCATGTGTTGGTATTGAGTCCAATGATGTTAGATCCTTGACAATTTCTTTTTGATTGTTGCATTGCATAGTATATATAAAAAATTTTTATTCATAGGTAGTCATAGATCGAAGTTGGATATGTGAACCTCGAATCAGTGATGTGTACGAGAAATGTGTTGAAGAATTTTTAGAATTTGCTAAACTGAATGGAGCAACAATAAATAGAAGATATTATTGTCCATCGTGCGTGAATTGTTTGAATGGGAAAAGACTATATGTTGAGTTGATACGGGAACATCTTCTTTGTGATGGTTTCTTCAAGAATTATACAACGTGGACTTGGCATGGTGAAGTTCTGAACTTACCTAACGTGAATGAAACTGAGTGGGCAAGCTTTGTTTATGTATTTTAGCTTTTTCAAGATCGAAGAGTCGTTGGACAGTCAAGTGATAGAGGACATCCAAAAGGAATGGGCAAGATTTTTTATTAAAGTTAGAAGTAATTTGTAGATGTACATATATAAATGTTTACATTTTAGACATATATATTTTATATTCATAACAATTGTATCTCTATTTTAGATGTATATAGAAGTAAATTGATGAATTTGTTCTGCCTCCGATTGTATACAAAATTATGCAGGTTTGACTAGAAACCAAATCCTGCCAGCATTTAAAAAAAAAAAAAACGTCAAACACTATGTCAGTTTTGACCTTAACCAATGTAAAAAGTGTCACAAATCAATTGGAAATCAAAACAGAGAGGGGTTTATCACGTCGATTTTTCTGAAGGTAACCGACGTAGGGGTATTTATCATGTCGGTTAATAAACTAGTAACTGATGTGATCAATTTATTTTTTTGTTAAAATTTTTTGGATACCACGTCAGTTAGGATGCTGGAAACCAATGTGGTATCTCTCTCTGTGCATAGCCCTCAAATTTTGTCTTGGCTATATGACATCGGGTAATTGTCTTTCCAACCAACGTAGTGATACCATATACTATGTCAGGTATTTGTCTTTCCAATCGACATAGTGATACCATATACTATGTCAGTTTTTTTAACCAACGTAGTGGACCACATCGTCATTTTCTACGTCAGTTTGAAAAAGATGTTGGAAGCCTTCCATGACCGACGTTGAATGCATTTTTTCCACTAGTGCATGTTTAAATCAAAGGTTTGTGGTATGGATTGTGGTTTTGAGTGTTGGTGTTGGTAAAAAAGAACTTGTTCTTCATAGGATTGTGAATATTGAGTGTGATGATTGAAAGAAATACCTATATGATAGTTTGCATATAGTAGTATTGGTCAAAGTTGGATTTGCATTTTTTTATGTGGATTAGCCATTTTAAATCTTTGCCATATCCTAAAGCTAAGTTACAATGTAGTACGTATCTTTGTTTATCTCTGTTAACAACCTAAAAAGGATATTTATACGTGATCGTAAAAAATTATTTAGAAGAATACATCTATTTGAGGACAGTACATAATAGATGATTGCTCCCATTACAAAAAAAGAACACAATTTTTAAAACTTTAGAAGAATAGAAAGAAGTCACAACAAAAGTATAAAGTTAGGTAAAGTTAGTGTGAAAATTTCAAATTCTAAAATTATTTAATATTTGATAATCATTATCATAAAACATCTATAATCGGTAATGTTATTTTGAAAAAAAAAAAGCCTTAATCATATTAACTATTGATAATGTCACTAAAGTTTGTCTAAAATCTTTGCTATTGTAAGTATGATTAGATATTATAATAATAAGTTTATTGGTGTTCTCACTGTTTTTAATGGTATTGCTAATGTTAGTTTTTCTTTAGTTTACTAGTGCTATTGAATTAACATATTCAATAAATTAGGATTCAATGTGGTTGGATTCTAACTTATAAATTATGATCTAAACTTGAAAGATTAAAACTAGATGGAATGAAGTGATTTAATAAATATTATTTTAAAATTTGTCATTTTTCTATATAAAAAAACATTGATATGACATCTGATTTTCTTTTATGTGATTATTTAACTCTTATATTTAAAAGACACTTTTTAGAATTATAGTTGATTTTTCGGAAATATAAGTTTTTGTAATTTATTGCACAAATTTGATCTATTCTCTCATGTTTGTCTCCTATTTTTTTTTTTTATATAGTTAACATTCTACTTTATAAAAAAAGTTTGGATGATAAAATAAATTATACAAATTCTTCTCTTTTAAGATAAAAGAAATGAATAACCATAAAATAATTATATTTATAAAAGAGTTATGATAATTAAGAATATTGGAGAGTTTGTTAAGCTTTTATCTTATGTAATTAACCACATATCTATTAATAAAATTGATTTATAAGAATTTTAAGTTATACTTTTTAGTATATAAATTACATAATCATTCTAGGAACATATTTCCATATATATCCACACATGACAATATAAAAATTAACCTATCAAACATAAGGACCAAATTTACATATATTTATTGAAAGGTTAGTATGAAAACCTCATTAATTTTTTTTGAAGGTTGAAATTTTAGTGCTACTTAATTTTGACCATAATAAAAATTTGTTGATTATTTTTTAAATAAATTACTCTTTTTTACTAAAATATAGTTAAAAATAAAAAGTGTAAGTGGAAAATGCTGGAAGAAGAAGCGTTGTTTTTAAGAGCATTAAATTCGAGAGTGAGAGATAGCAGTTTCCCACATTTGCAAACAAAAGAAAAAGAGAAGGGATTATAAAAGGTAAACGCTCTCCTTCTCAAGGCGGCAGCTAGGGTTTTCCTTTTCATCTTTTCTGCAGTGCTTCAGGTTCAGATCTCTCTTCCAATTTCCCGTTTTCCTTTTCAATTCCAACCCTTTCTCCCTCTTATCCAAACCCTAAAGCCTCTTCATTTTAAATTTCCCCTCTTTTTTCAAAACTTTCTCCCAACCCTAAAACAGTATTATCGATTCTCGTTATTTCATGGCGAGTTCACCCCTTATATTTTGTTTGGTTTCATTTGCGCGTGTTTTCAGGTTTTTTCTGTAAAGATGTCTCGCGTGTATGTTGGTAACTTGGATTCACGAGTGACTGAGAGGGATCTTGAAGACGAATTCCGTGTTTTCGGAGTTATTCGGAGGTAAGCCTAGGCGCTCTAATTTGTTTGTCAATTTTGAGTTGGATGCTTCAATATCTCAGTTTTGGTCACGCTTTTAGTCCCTCCACTTAGGTCAAACTTGCTTGATTTTAAACGTATGGATTTGAAGATAAAGGGAATTTAGGTTTATTTTAGGTTTATTTAAAAAAATTATTATTTTTGTTGTCTAATTAAAATTATGTTTTGTGGGCAGTGTTTGGGTCGCAAGAAGGCCACCTGGTTATGCTTTTATTGACTTCGATGATAGGAGAGATGCGCAGGATGCTATTCGAGAATTGGATGGTACGAAGGGTTATGATTGTTTGATGTAATAGAATTAAAATTGAAATGTGCAGATATACATTTATTTACCAAATCTTCTTATATGCTAATGTGTTATTGTTTTTGCCCCGTTTTTTTCCGGTCCATATGTTGAAGGGTTTTCCTCAACTAGCTAGTTAACTCTTCTTTTTGGCCTATGGGGCAAGCAGATGCTGCTCTCTCTTTCTTCTACTTCTGCCTTGGCCTGCAGTAATGGTTTTTTCTTCGTTGTTTCTTCGTCAAAGTCTGCTGATTTGTACAGTTTGACTACTTCTACTACTGCATGTAAAGAGAATTAAGAATGTGAACACGGTGGATTTGCACTGCTATCGCGAGCTACACTACTCTTGCATAATGGGTTTGTTTTATGAGATGTGTTCTTCTACACTTAACCTATGGGGACCATGTGCGTGCTGCCTCTGTGCTGTATATGTTCCCTGTGGGCAATTTGTGTGCTTCACTAAGTTGTTATCGACCAATGAACTTCTGAAAATATTATGGTAACACAATCATTGTCTTTACTGAATGAACAAATATTCCCTCGTTCTGCCTTTATATGATAATACTGCATTCCCATTGACAATACCATGTTTTAATGTTCATGCATTAATTGTTTTCCTTCCACTTGAAATTGAAACAATCAAGTAGCTGTAGTCTACTTGGATTCATTGAAAATTTGATCAGTGATGTCTTTTGATATGGCTAACAAACAACTCAGGGTGTAATAAGGTTTGGTTATTGTTATTGCTGTAGTCCATTTCAAGTGCATATCATCTGTATTTTTGTGCCACAAGAGATGTTCATATCAAATTGTTAATTTATTATCTCAAGCTAATCTAGGCTTCTGTTTTCATGTTACTTCTATGTCTTTTAATCATTACTATGTTCAGTCTGAAGGTTAATTTGTTTGCAGGGCTTGGTGGCAATGCTGCCTATTATGTATTCCTGTTAAATACTTATCCTTGTTTAAGTTATTAACAATGTGATTGATTATTTGGTGGATGCTGATTCTCCCTAAAGGGTTTAAACATTAAAGTATCAAATACTGATGCTATTTCCATTCTATCTAGTAAATTTAGCTACTTGGTTTACAATTATTTTATCACCTTTTATTTATTGGACCTCTACATTTTTATTCAATGGAACAGGCAAGAACGGTTGGAGGGTTGAGCTTTCTCACAATTCTAGGGGTGGAGGTGGTGGCCGTGGTGGGCGCTCTGGTGGTTCTGATTTGAAATGTTACGAGTGTGGTGAACCTGGTCATTTTGCTCGTGAATGTCGCTTACGTGGTGGATCAGGAAGACGTCGTAGCCGCAGCCCACCCAGATTTCGTAGGAGTCCTAGCTATGGACGAAGGTTAGATTTCTTTCCTCTATCATATTTGGAGCCTGTTTGCAGTTGTACTGGCACTTGTACTTTCCTGGAGACTATTTTTGTATTTTCTTTGTCTTTAATTGTCAGTAACTAAAAAGTTGTTTTGTTGATCCACCTACTTTCATTACAATGTTATGGCTATGATTTGTGGTTTGAAATGTAACTTTTCTTTATTTGAAAAACATTTGGACGGGATATTTATTACAATTTTGACAAGTTATACATGTTTCATTCCTTATGGTTAAAGGGCTGGATATGTTTGTATGTTGTGGTAATAATTTTCCCTTATTATCTTTTGTGTTTTCTCCTCACCATTCTTTGGTTGCTAGGAGTTACAGTCCTCGTGGGCGATCCCCTAGGCGCCGCAGTTTGTCACCGCGTGGACGTAGCTACAGCAGGTCACCTCCGTATCGTGGACGTGAGGAGGTTCCATATGCGAATGGGTAGGCTTCTTCTACCTGGAATTTAGTTCATGTAGTTTTGGGTCAAATGTTTTTCTATCAGTTATTTTATCAAAATATGGGTAGACCTAATTTTTTAATACGCATTTTGTTATATTTCAAGATGTAAAATGCTTTGAATAGTTAATTTGTTTTTTGAAAAGATTACCTTTCTCAAGTTTGAGTCTGAAGGAAAGAATAGCAATTTTAACTTAAGTGGCAAAGGGTATCATCATGCTTTAGATTTCATCCCCACCTTGCCAAGTTTCTGATTAACATACTCTCCTGTTCATGGTTGATGACTACGTGTGGTATATTTAAATTTCTGCAATCATCATTCATGGTTGTGTTTTTACTGACATGTGATGCATCTATGCAGAAATGGCCTTAGGGAACGTCGCAGAAGCAGAAGTTGATTTTGAAAGTTGTTGTCTCTGATTGTTAAGAGAATAGTAAGATTTTGTTAAGCTAGTGTTTGTTTAGACTTTATGAGTCTAATTTGTTGGGCAACGCCCTGAGCTTCTACTCTTGGATTGGAATAGTTACTTTCTGTCTCAGATTGTGTCGAATTTATATTTGCAGAATACTTCTAGTGTTATTGCAGGTAATGATCTCTTTTAAAGTTGTTCCTACTAGTTATGGAGAGTTACAGATCTTTCTATAAACTGCAGTATATTTTTTTATTGTCTGTTGAGATTCTTCTGGTACTGCTTCGTTTATCGTGCTTCTCTTCATTTGCTGAGTCGTAGTCCCTAGCTGCCCTTCTCCGTGATTTTCAAAATGCCAAGGACTGAAGATGGCTACATGCTCTTCACTTTCATAAGCTGTATCTGCTTGTGACGAGCGTGCCTCAAATTTATCAATATTTATTTTTTTATTAACATCTAAGGGGATGATGACCTGCATCAAATGCTTCTTGCAGATACTTTTATCTGTTATACATGTATTGGACTTCTGAGCTTTCTTATGATATGTTAATTTAAATATAGGAAGTCTAGATAATTAAAAGGATTTTCAAGTTTCAAAATAAACTAGTGAAAGTTCATCTATGAAATTCTAATTCCTATGCTTTTACGAGCATTGAACATTGTTGTCTCCCATGCTGCGGGTCCATGTCTAGGCTTTTGTCTGGCTTACTAAGAAAAAATTGCATATCTTAATTTATTCTAAATTTCAGATTTTGAACTTAAGTTATTTCTGGTATAAATGGTCCTTGCAGTTATTTATTGTGTGGGCAACTGTTCGAGCTTTCGAAAAACATTGAGATAATTCAACGTATGCAATGTTAGTTCGTTCCATTTTTTTTATACCTGTGTAAGCCTAATTGTGGTTTTGTAACCAACTAATTGGTACAATGTTCTCGATTTCAGCTATATGAAGTCGTGATTGCTTGAGACTATCCAAAATTATAATAATTTCGTGATTACTTGCGTCTATCTAAAATTATGATACTTTATTTTTACTGATTTCAGTAATTTTGGACATGAATTGTATTATTTTGATGAAAAAACGTTAATATAAATAAGTACTCTTAATGAATATTTGCAAACAATAATTTTAGTATTTATTTGTTAATAGAATGATAATAGTATGGTGAAATTTAACTTCTAGATATTTATTAGAAGTGATTAAGACAAATATTAGTAATAAAATAATTGTTTAAAATTTGTTTTTTATTTACATCAATGAAATCAAGATCTTCAAAAAGATTGTTTAAGTATACCTTGGTGTAATTTATTTTTTGAAAAGATTAAATTATATTTAGTAGTATTTTGTTATTTAATTTAATGATCAAGTTTTTATTTGTTTGTATTTAAAGAATTAGTTTAAATAATTTATTTTTTTATGAAAAGAATATTTGTGGTTATTTTGGATGTAGTAGGTAGATATTATCTTTGCTCGTCTCGACCATCTAAAATGTAATTTGTAGAAATGAAACATTAACGTACATAACAATTGATTAGTTAAAGAAAAAATAATCAAGAGAATTAGAGAGAAATATAGTGACAACATTGATTGAAGAGAAAAGAAGGAAAACAGTAGGTAAAATAAAATAAAATAAAAATATTTGATTTAAGAAAATAATTGTATCTCAAAAATATTTGGATATTAATTATCAACCAAAGTTAGTTATTAATCTTATCAATAATTTTTAATATATCATTTAATACAATTTGATTATTTATTCAATTTCATATATCAATTATTTAATTGACTTTTTTCTATTATATATAATATAATATGAATAACCACAAATATCTAAGTATCTTTTATTTTATTAGTAACAAATTATGTTTATATAATTGTATTTTCATTTAAAAGAAGTAATAATCTCATACTTGTCAAATAGATCTTTTGAAGTGTTTTACAACAAATTATAAAATATAATATTTAAAGGCATATTATGATAAATACAAGTGTTTTGTCTAATTGTACATACATATCTTTTTGTATATATATTATTGTTTAGTAAGTTAATACTTGGTAGAGATATATAATTTTGAGTATTTTTTTTGCTACATTTCTAATATTATAAATTCTTATTTTTTTATAAAAAAGAGTTTTGTTTTTTTTTTTTTATATTATGAAGTGAATAATTGTTTAACATCAAAAGATGTCTTAAAGAAAACGTTAAATCTGTTTCATACTCTTCTAAAAAAAATTGTTTGTGAACTTGTAAAGACCATTAGTTCTGTGTAAATTTGCTTTTTACTCCAATTTGGATAACACTATCTAACTTAGGTAAATAAGTCATGTTTTATATAAGAATGTTACTTAGAGGAGAAATATGTGATTAATGCTCCAGGAAGAAGATTTAATGTATTGTTTTTTTCTCAACCCTTTATGTCTAGTGAAGAAGAAATGTTCACAATGATGACAATATTAATGTTATTGAATATTTAGTGCTATCAAATCTTCAAGTTTAAGTATGTGATAGGAATAATATTGTGTTAATTAGTAACTTAAAAGAGTATTTTTAATCTTATATTTATTTTAAGATACTATTCTTTTTTATTTAGTAAACTTGTAATTGTTTATATCACATTTTTTTGTATTGTTTAATAAGTAACAACTGAGTTTTAAATAATACTTGTTTATTTAGTTAGGAATGATTGCATTTGAAATAATATTTAATTTTAGTCAAGAGTGATTGGAATCTAAAGAACAAAAATAGTTTACTAGTAAAACTTAATCTTATTAATAAAGAATTGAATGTAGTATGAGTTTACAAAAAAACTAATATATAGCTTAAGCATGATTCCTTTTTTCTTTTAATATTTTCAAATTGCATGCTATTGAACCGCCTTTAACTAAAGGAGATTTTTTTTTAAAGAAGATTTATGAAATATTTTGAAAATGCTTTTATCAACTTAAAATTGCGTATGACTATCTTCATCATATGTCTCTCTTGATAGTGCGTCTTTCAAATTAAAACTTTGTTTAACTGCTTTCATTAGATAATGGTTTTTGTAAAAATTACAAAAAAAATTTATATATAAAATTTAACCTTCCCTTCTTACTAATTTTAAAATCATTTTTGTTTCTTTTACTAATTTGAATATTGAATAGTTTTTTATAGATAGACCTTGATTCGATGTTTGGATACCATCTACCCGAAATCATTTCTTCGATGCCCACAACCACAACTAATAATAAGGTTTAACCTTTTCAATAACTCGTCCAAGAAAACAAGAATATAACTGAATATAAGTATTTATTGTTGTAATTATTATTAATTTTTATTTTAAGAATTTATTATTATTATTTATTTAAATTAAAAGTTTTTTTTATCTTAATTATTCTTGCAATAAAAAAGTAGGATATTATTATTAAAAATAGGTTTCTATTTAGAGAAAGTGAATGGATCATAATATTGTACAACCATCAATCAATATGTAGATTTTCACAAAGTTTTGTGATAGATACAGTTTTTCTTAGATAATTATAACTATCATTTTGGCCTTTTATTCTTCTTTGAACATGTAATTTCAAGAATAATAAAACGATTATTGGTTGTAATACAAAAAGTTATTTTGAATCTTTGTTATATGTTATACATTCAATAAACAATTTGAGTTTCTTTCTTAGGAATTCAGGTAGTTAGTTATTGGGTTTTATTCAAATTACCATTTTAATTCTTAAAATTCATATCTTTCTAATAACAGCGATATCTATTGATATTGGAATCTATCTTTTCTTAGGATTGATAATAATATCGAAAAAAGTTACATGAATACAAGCAACCACAAGAGATGGAAGAGAGATTGTAACAAATAATGAATGGAAAAACATAATTTTTATGCAAAAATCACAAAAAAAAAAAAAAAAAAAAAAAAAAAACTCCATGTAACATCCTTCAAAATTGATTTTACCAAACTCTTAGTTATGGCTTAACCTTTTCTTTTACTAGTCATGTAATCTAATAGTCTCTAGTTTGTTTGTTGCAATAACTTTTGTAGATTGATTGAGCACATTAGTAGAGGTTTACATGTATTTTTTTAATTAAGACACATGGAACACATTATGCACTTTAAAATTTTATTATAAAAGTAGTTTATAAGTTATGCTCTTTCCACTTTGCTAACAAATGGAAATAGCCTATATATTCTTAATTACCACTTTTGGTTATGGAGGTGCAATTGGCTCTAGAAGGAAAAGAGTTGAATGGAACCTTAAACTCTTTTAGTAGTGGATGAAAAATAGGTTGTTTAGTAGACGATCTAATGGATAATCTAATAGATTGTCTAGCAATTACTTTTATGTATGGTCGTCTAATGGAGCTTTTAACGATAACAATCAAAGTATGAGCAACAACAAGAGTAACTAGAGATTAACATATAAGAACTTATTCCACTTCACCCAAATTTGAACTACATCCAATTCCCTTAAGCAACTACTTGTGAGCTTACACTAACCAACATACTTGATTTCAATGAATATTCTTACTTCTCTAGGTTACAACAAATATTCTCACTTCTCTAGGTTACAGCTAGTATTCTCTCCTCTCCAAGTTACACCTTCTTAACCTCCTCCTGAGATTAAAAACTCTCAAGAAAACAAGGAATCTCAAGAAAATAAGGAACACTCTCAAAAAGAGAACAAAGAAAGCTCATAAGGGTATAAATTCACAATGTGAAGGATTACAATGGTTTAACATTCAACCTAGAAGACTTATACTCTTAAATAACTCAATTAGACGCTTACTGTAACTTTCATATTTTCAACAATATCACAAGAATGAGTTGGCTTTTTCTCTGCCTGTTATTCACCTTTAATCTCTATATGCAAATTGGTGAAAACATTTGTTAATTGCTTTATAGTGTCAATATATTTGATTATGTAATCAACGCTAGTTATATGATTCCTAATAAAATGGTGCCTAATCTCAATGTGCTTAATTTTAGAATGCGTGAATAGATTTCATGTAAGATTTATAACACTATATTTGTCACATTTCAATGGAATGCGATCAAGAAAGAAATCAAAATCTTTCAACTGGTGCTTCGTCCATATGGATTAAGCACAATAATTTCTAGTGACAATATATTCTGTCTTAGTTGTTAATATAGCTGCACATGTTTGTTTTTAGAATTGTTAGGTATTCAAGTGTGAGTTTAAGTCCCACATTGGGTAGGAATGAGAAAGTTGAGCAACATATAAGAAAAAAGACCCACAAACCCAATGCCTTAAGGTTTTGGGTTGAAGGTGGTGTCATTCCCTTATATGTTGGCTCATGTCTCATTGTTTGAGATCTTCCCGGTGTTTCCCCCCTTGGATTCTCCCATAAAGTGGTATCAAAGCCGTTGGTTTGCGGCTTGGGCGAGTACAGTTTGACCCTGTATCTCGGGTTTGAGAATGCTTCCGCTCGAGGGGGAGTGTGGAGATACGGCTCAAGTCTTCCTGATGAAGATTTCAGGTAAGCGTGTCTTGTATAAGTGTATGAAGGTGGTGTCATTCCCTTATATGTTGGCTCATGTCTCATTATTTGAGATCTCCCTAGTGTTTCCCCCCTTAGATTCTCCCAACAATCCAATTTGCATTCACCAAAGTCAAAATCAATATAGCCTATTAAATTAATTTAAGCACCCCTAGAATACCATAAGCCAATGTTTTTAGTACCTTTGAGATATCTAAAGATTCTTTTTATCGTAGTTAAATGAGATTCTTTAGGCACAACATAAAATCTAGTAGAAACACACACACACACATGCACTATGCATGATATTAGATCGACTAACCGTCAATATAAAAGAGATTTATCCATAACTCTTTATTTGGTTTGCTCTACTTGGTTTACCTTTTTTTATCAACATCCAAGTAACATGCAATGACCATATATGTTGTTGATTCTTTGCAACTATCCATGGTAAATTTCCTTAAAAGCTTAGTGGAGTACTTGGATTTGTATGAATATGTCATTTTTGACTTATTTGATTTACATATCAACAAAAAGAAGGTCAACCCACCCACAATTGATATTTTAAATTCTTGTTTCATGTTTCTTTTTTTTCTTAAATAACTCCTTGCCCAAAATAATATTAGTAGATCAAAAAAAAGTTATCAACATATATGTATACAAATAGTATATTATTTTCAGTTTCTTTGACAAATAGAGTTGGATCTCCAATACCTTTCTTTAAATTATTTTGAACAAGAAAAACACTAAGCCTTTTAATCCATATAAAACTTTCTTCAACTTTATAGACATGATTTGAATAAGTTAGGAGGTTTAGATATTAAATTTAAGTTATTTTTTTTAATTTTTGTACAAATTTCATTTTTTTAATTAATATTTAATTATTTGAGCCTTAATTACAATTATATATTTATTAAATAACTTCATATATATGTTGAAATATTTTAAATTCATTTAAATGTTTCTAAATAATCTTTAAAATAATTTTTATTAGTTGAAATAAATTGTACACCTTTAAAAATTGAAAAACTTAAATGTATTCATCACATGAAAGAAAAGGAAAGTAAGAAAATATATAAATAATATTGTAAAATAAATTTTTTGAAGTATTAAAATATTTATAATTTAATTCTTTAAATTTTTTAAATATATAAATTTCTATTGTATAGGTTTCATTCCTTGATTAAATAAATATATTTCTTAAATAATTTTTGAATTACTTATTAAATTGATTTTGATACATATTGATATGCTTTAATTTTGGTTAACTTTTTTATCTTATACAAATCCAATCAAAAAATAATATATGTTTTTAAATATTTTATCTACTAAAATCAATGATAAATTTTATTTAATTAATATTTGCACAGAAAGTATTTGTATATTCTCTATACAATTTTTTTTTTTTTATATTTCTAAAACGAAAATCTATATTTTAACATGTTTATCTTTAAAATTAATTACTCTTAATTAAATTAATTTTACATAAAAATCATCAAACAACTGCTGATTTATTTTTAAAACCTTTATTATAAGTTTTAACTTAAAAAGAATTTTTGAGTTTATGACAGCTTCTGTAGGAATAAAAAGCTGGATCATTCATAATCTTATGTCATATCATTCAATTAATCATTGGTAAACAAGCTTACTTGGGTTGACCTTATGGTAGGAATCAAAGTAATTTGGTAAAAATTTTATGTTAAATTTTATTGTCATTAAAATGGTTAAGCTTTAGCTGACTGAAATGATTACCCTTTATTGTCAAGTCCTAGATCATATGCTAGAACTTTTTTTTTATGAAAATCACTAAATGAGACTGGTTTCTTTTTATAACAGTCAATCATTTGTAAAAGAGTCTAAAATCCTAAAATTAAGGTTGTGGTCATGGAGATAAGAAGTGAGACCAAAATTAAGGTTCAAACAATTTTCGGATCATAATCCACGTTTGTAAGTTATAACCTCTAGTAGAACATCAAGAGAGCAAATTAATCTCCAACATACATTACTATTTTCTCTCTCATCTTTTGTGATTATTCACACCAATTACTTCCATTTCTCCCAACCATCCCACGACCAATCCATAAAACTTATTGTAAGTAAAAGCCTACATGCTCCTTCCTCAAGACATCACAATCATTAACAACAAAATTTTCCTTTTGTCTTAATCATGTCAAATGTGTCCCTAGGAAAATTCTCAAAGTGTGTGATATGCATTATTTCTTGTTTAAAGTAATGGATAAGTGATTGTTTTCTTTGTCAATTTGGATTGCCAATACCATCATATGCATGTCTACAAATTTTAGGCTTACCTTATATTTGATCAACACATTCATTTCTAGGAGGTTATGCTTTTTGTTCCCTTTTCTTGAGATTGACCCTTGTTCTTTTTTTCAGTAACAGAACATTGTAGATAGCAAACCATATATATACGTAAAGAAGAAAAATATCATCAAAGCCAACCAACCATGCATGAGCCAAAAAACATCCTCATAACTGGAGCTGCTGGTTTCATAGCCTCACATGTCACCACCAAGCTAATCAACAAGTACCCTAGCTACAAGATTGTAGCTCTTGATAAACTAGACTACTGCTCCACTTTCAGGAATTTGAAGTCATGCAGTTCATCACCAAACTTCAAATTTATCAAGGGTGATATAGCTAGTGCAGATATTGTGAATCATGTTTTGATAGAAGAGAAAATAGACACCATAATGCATTTTGCTGCTCAAACTCATGTAGACAATTCATTTGGAAACTCCATGGAATTCACCTACAATAATATCTATGGCACTCATGTGCTTCTTGAAGCTTGCAGGGTCATCGATTGTGTCAAAAGGTTCATTCATGTTAGCACAGATGAAGTCTATGGTGAAACAGACTTAGAGGATGATATTGGAAACCATGAGGCGTCTCAGCTTCTACCAACCAATCCTTATTCTGCAACAAAAGCAGGCGCAGAAATGTTGGTCATGGCTTATCACAGGTCTTATGGTCTTCCAGTTATAACTACCAGAGGCAATAATGTGTATGGCCCCAACCAATACCCAGAAAAGCTTGTTCCTAAGTTCATCCTTCTTGCCATGAAGGGTGAGAAATTGCCAATCCATGGAGATGGATCCAATGTGAGGAGCTACCTCCACTGTGGGGATGTGGCAGAAGCTTTTGATGTCATACTCCACAGAGGAGAGATTGGCCAAATTTACAACATTGGCACCAAGAAAGAAAGGAGTGTGTTAGATGTTGCAGAGGACATATGCAAACTCTTTAAATTGAATCCTAAAGATGTTATTGAGTTTGTTCAAGACAGGCCTTTCAATGATAAGAGATATTTTCTTGATGATCAAAAGCTGAAACAACTTGGTTGGGAGGAGAGAATTCCCTGGGAGGAAGGACTCAAGAGGACAATTGAGTGGTACCAAAAGAATCCTGATTGGTGGGGTGATGTTTCCCCTGCTTTAAACCCTCATCCACATTTCTCAGCCATCAATCTCTCTGATGAAGCTCAATGGTCCTTCCAATATGGATACTCTAGGCTTGCAAGGTCATATACTGAAGTGGGAAGAAGCAATTCAGGGTTCAAGTTTTTGATATATGGGAGGACAGGTTGGATAGGGGGGTTGTTGGGAAAGCTTTGTGATGAAGAGAGAATTGATTGGGAATATGGGAGAGGGAGATTGCAAGATAGGAAATCACTTGAGGAGGATATAAGGAGGGTAAAGCCAACCCATGTGTTGAGTGCAGCTGGTGTCACAGGAAGGCCTAATGTTGATTGGTGTGAATCACACAAGGTTGAAACTATAAGGACTAATGTTGTGGGAACTTTAACACTTGCTGATGTTTGCAAGGAGCAAAACTTATATATGATGAACTTTGCAACTGGTTGTATATTTGAGTATGACAAGGAGCACCCTCTAGGATCAGGCATAGGGTTCAAGGAAGAGGACAAGCCAAATTTCATAGGCTCCTTCTATTCCAAGACCAAGGCCATGGTAATATCTATAAATTTCTTTCTCATCTTATTTGTATTGTATTGTAGTATTACCATTCTCTCATTGATCTAAATACAAACAGGTGGAGGACCTTCTAAGAAACTATGAAAATGTGTGCACATTGAGAGTTAGAATGCCAATATCCTCAGATCTTAGCAATCCAAGAAACTTCATCACAAAGATTTCTCGTTACAATAAAGTGGTGAACATACCTAATAGCATGACAGTGCTAGATGAACTCTTACCTATATCCATTGAAATGGCTAAGAGGAGCTTGAGAGGGATTTGGAACTTCACCAACCCAGGGGTGATTAGCCACAATGAGATATTAGAATTGTATAGAGATTACATAGATCCACAATTTAAATGGGAGAATTTTGATTTGGAAGAACAAGCAAAGGTAATTGTTGCTCCAAGGAGTAACAATGAAATGGATGCTTCCAAGCTCAAAAATGAGTTCCCAGAATTGTTGTCCATCAAAGATTCCATTATCAAGTTTGTCTTTGAGCCTAACAAGAAAACTTGAAGATGTTACAGATTTTGCACTTTTACTATAGCATTATATCTAAATTTTCATATGGAAGACTGATTGCAAGAATTTTCAAACATAGGCTTGTGTGTTCTTGTTCTTTTAAGTAATTTACGTAGTCACTATATTCTTTTATATGAAAAGTTTTGCACTTTACAAGTTTTGTATTAAGAAAATTATTGATAAACTTAATTATCTATTTTCCAAGGAGTTTGCAATATGTGTTGAGTAATGTAGTGCATATATTCATGATCTTTTCCCATTTTGGATTGACTAAATGATGTGTTAGTTGTAATATTTTTATTTTGATGCTTGCTATGTAAGTTTCTAACTAAAATATAATTGATTAATAAAAAAACAATAAAAATTAGGTGAAGTTATGAATTCCAACTTTCAAACCCATTATGTGCAAATAAATGCACAGTTGAGATTATATTATTAATGAATGTTGAATCCAAATATTGACAAGTGATTAAATTTTAATAAGATTGTACTTTTGTTGTGAATCAAAGAACAAGAACAAGAAGCCTAATGGAGACAAGAGAAAACGGTCTCTATGCATATATTGTGGGCAGCACTGTTTTTACATATATAAGACAAAAAGTGCAAAGAATAAAACCACATTGTACACAGAAAAAGCACTATACGAAAACACGACAAAAGCTGTGTAGAAAATGTAAAATATTGGCCAGCTCATCCTTCTTCTAGATTATTCTCACTCTGTTGGGCTTTTGTAGTATTTTGAGCCTGTAAGTGAAAATTACAAAATAAAAAGTACACAATATTTATATTTATAATGATTTTAAAGATAAATATAAAATTAAATACATGTTTAATGGCATAAGACTAAAAATGTTTTGGCAAATTTACTTGAAACATTAATACTCTAATAATATTAAGAATATGTTGGTGTTTTCGTTCGATCCTTCTATTTTATTAAGGGTTTCAACACAATTTATTTGATGTAAAATACCTTTTTAGGAAAATAAATTTTTCAAAAGAAATTGGGATCCATTGTTAGATCCTTTGCATTTGATTGTGGTAGAAAATTGATTTTAGATTAAAATGGTGAAATTTCTCACTTGAGTTCCAACTTCAGCCTTTGATTTTGATAAAACAACCCACGTATAATGACTAAAATAATCAAGAATGGTAAGAAAATATTTATGTCTGTGAATAGAAGTGATTGAAAAAGGTTCCTAAATATCCATATGAACTAAATAAAAGCTTGAGAAGCTCTAATTACACTGAAAGGAAAAGATAATTTTCTTTGTTTCGCTAAATGACAAATGTTATAATTTTCATTAAAAACAAAGAGAAATTGTTGATGTAAAATGTTCAGGCGTTGACCAGAAAAGTGTCTTAATCTATAATGCCAAATATTGAAAGGGTTGATTGATGTGTTGGTTGTAGGTGCGGAAGCATGGACACTGTTAGTGATAGATGTATTCTTTCTTGTTGATTACCAAGTGATAAAGTTTGCCTCTCAACTTAGCCAAACCAATCATTCTTAAAGTGCTCAGTTCTTAGATTTTGCAAAAATAAACAAAAATAAGACAAAAGGTTGAGATGAGTGTAGAAATAGAAATCAAATTAAAGGTGAAAGTTGGAACAAAAAGAACATTTTCAATGATAAAATCATTTGAAAAATACATTGTTCCTGAATAATCTGCAAAAACATGCGACCCATTACGCAAAGTAATTTGGACAGGTTTAATTGTGAGTGTAGTTACGAAACCAAGTTAAAGAGGAAGCTACATCGTCTGTAGCTCCAGACTCAACAATCCAGAATCAGAAAAAATGTTAAAAGGCAATGTGTATGTGTTAGAAGAAGTTTGATTAATAAAACTAAAAATGAAAGAAATACCAAACATTGGACCTGAAGAAAGTGACCCATTCGGATTAGAAGAATGAATAAGGTTTATGTGACAGGACTGTGTAGAGTCATCACGACCTAAACCAGTACCCGCACAAGTTGGATGTTGAAGCAAGGTCATGAGCTTGTCATATTGGGCCTGAGTGAAGCTGAGATTTGGCCCGAGAGTAGTGTTCTCCCTCTTTGTGTCAGTTCCCTGTACAGATACCTCTTCAGAAGCGGTACAATTGACGGTGGTGGTGCGATGCGGTCGCGTCTTTCCTGGATGTCGTCGATGCCCGGAGGATAACTATGAACATCGTAGCAAGTTTCGATTGTGTGACCGGAGCGACCTTCTGAAGGTACATGTTTTGACAGATGAATTTCTATTGCTGTAGGTTGAAGAACTTCTGCCCCGTTGAGCGATTCTCCCCTTGAAGGGGATTATGTTGTCTCTCATGTTGGATTACCATAGAAAAGACACAGTTGGAAGATGGAAGCGGGTCCATTAAGAGTATTTGTAAACGCACAACAGCAAAGCAAATCGTTCTTCAAGACCTTTAAGAAACCGAGTGACAAAATCCTATTGATGGTAAGATTTTGTAGAACAGGAGCAAGAATCAAGGGGCCTATAGTTATCAAGCTCTTCCCAAATGGATTTCAAGGAAGTATAATAGTCGGTGACGCTCTGGGTTCCTTGTTTGAGACTATAGATCTCTTCCTAGAGCTCTGCTATGCGGAGAAGGTCACCTTGAGAAAACCTATCCTTCAAATCGTTCCACACATTGACAGCATGATCAAAATAAATAATGCTTTGAGTGATGGATTGTGAAACAGAGTTAAGGAGCCAAGATAAAATGAGATTATTGCAACGTTCCCAGTGAAAATATGAAGGATCGGGTATAGAGCCTGAGATAAAAGTCATTTTATTCTTCGAGACCAACGCCATACGAAAAGAACGAGACCATGAATGATAGTTATTACCCATGAGAAGGGGAGAAATCACAACTGTGGAAGGTCCTTCACTAGGATGAATATAGAAAGGGCTAGAGGAGTCTTGATTTAGAGATTTGTCGTCAACAATGGGAGGAGGTTGATTAGGGGAGGACATTGAAGGGTTTAGTAGAGCTCCACGGTGGAGCTCTGTTACCATCAAAGAACAAGGAACAAGAAGCGTAATGGAGAAAAATGCATATATTATGGGTAGCATTGTTCTTACATATATAAGGCAAAAAATGCAAAGAATAAAACGATATTGTACACAGAAAAAGCACTGTGCAAAAAAGACAAAAGCTGTGCAAAAAATGTAACCATATTGGCCAACTCATCCTTCTTCTATATTATTATCACTCTATTAAACTTTTGTAGTATTTTGGGCCTGTAAGTGAAAATAAAAAAAATAAAAAAATACACAATATTTATATTTATAATGATTTTAAAGATAAACATAAAATTAAATATATGAATGAATATTATTTGTGTTAGATGTAGACTTTAGAAAATATATTATATGTCTTTTTTTATTAATTGTAAAAAGTTGTTTTCTCAATATGTGAAATAACATATTTAGGGATTGAATAAAGTTTTAATATTTTTCAATGATTAGTAATTGGCTTGATGAGTGATAATTTATTCATATAAAAATAAGATAACAAGAATCAAGTCATTTATATTAATTAACGGCAAAATATAACATCTTAGAAAGATTATGGGTATAACATATACAAATAACATATATGAATAATAAAATTTACAATAAAAAAACATTTATACCATAAAAGTGTTATACATTGATGTGTTCGAGTTAAACAATACAAGCTAACTAAAATAAACTAGCGTAGATAAAAGTCTTTATATAGCTAGAATATAGAGGACTTCAATAAGTAATAAACAATGCAACTCCTAAGGTTGCATCCAAAACCTCATGCTCGAGATAACTCTAAAATTATTTCATCATTTCCGAACCCTTTTACCTAGAATACACACTAGGTTAGATTAACAAAGTGAGAGAAAGAGTAAGTTAAACTATATAACTTTTGTCACAATATTTTTCATGTGTTTCAAAAATAATAATGAAATTATATCTTAATTTTAAGAAAATAACAAATTTTAACTCATGAAATGGTAACGTGTCGTGGTCTTTATTTTTTTCTTTAATTTTTCTATTTTTATTCTGTTGACCTAATATTGACTTCAAACATTCTAAGATATGCACCTCTCCTTTGTGTCATGTGTTTCCAATATTTATATCATCCTGAAAAATTGGAATCCGGACGTCTTTCATATCCTTTTACACTTATTCAGTAACGAAGGTCCTAATACCTTTTCAGTGATATGTTTTCAACAAAGATACTTTACAATTTCTTTTCTCAAATAACTCATGAAATATAAATCACACTTAAAACTTTAGCTTACTAGGAACTATGCCTCAAATGAAAGGGAATAATAACTTTCAACAATTCTCACAAAATATAATGCTATACTTAAAAATCTCTATATACAAAAAATATATTTTAAAAAATAGTAATTTTAGAAATAAATCATGAGGAAGGTTCAAAAAAACATCATATATCTTTAGAAAAATAAGAGTTTTTCAACTTTTAGTATTTTTTAAAATTAGAATATTAGTTAACTACAAGATAGGAATAAGAATTTGCAATGTTTGTTTGAGAACATAAATTAGTTTTGCACACAAACACCACACGAACTTCTTTAGAAAGCTTTTGTATTTTGCAGTGTTTATTTCCGTACATAGTTAAACCCTGCAAACATCCACCACAGAAACTTAGTATGGAAGCCAAAAATTTCCACCATCCTTTATATAAATTGGATCTCCCACTTTATACAGCTTACTCATTCAATATATAAGAGCTAGTTTATCTGTAAGAATATTTACTTTTGTCTTAGAGCTATGATCCTACTTCTCTTTAATTTTATATTGAGTTCCTTATATTTAACTAGTTATTCTCCTTGTATTTATTTTGAGTTTACATTCAAGCACTGTATTCTACAACTCTAATCTTCTTTCATATTTTATCTTCTAAAAATTAATTAACCGCATATATAATAAGTCATCTCTTAATTTTTATTTTTAACTATTATTTCAGTGAACTACTTTAATTTATTTTAAATCTATTTATATTTTTAAATACTAAAATGATAAATATAATATTTTATCATATCCAATTTTAATAATTACTTTTAGGTATGAGTAAGTTTTAGCTCCTTAATATATAACTCATTTTTGTTTTAAGTATCCAATAATTTGTTTTTCTTCAAACTGATATATAATAAATTATAAAATTTTGTTTTAACTCCCTGAAAAAAAATATTTTTACTTTATGCCTACTAAGGTTAATTCTTTTAACTAATTCCTAATATAATGTGTTTCAATTTAATTGCAGTTGAATAGTAGAATTGATAGATATAACATCATATACTTAAATAAAATAAATAAATTTATTAGGTACTAAATTTAAAAAAAATATTTATAATTATAACTCAAAATAAAAAAATAATCTATTAAGAACGTGAAAGTTATTTAAACTTACTACTTTTTATTAGTTTTCCATGTATTATCAATGCTTTAGTTCTTTGCCCTGATATGTTATTTCATTTGCATTCTCCCTTTATTAATATTTCCTTTCCTTTTTTTCCTTCCCCCTTCCACTTCTTCTTGAGTCAACGAATTATTTGATATTATTAAAAATATTTTCTTATTGTTAAAACCTTGCATAATAAGAATCACTCTTACTTGTAGATGACACAGAATATTTATTATTTTTAAAAAGTGTAAACATTGAAGTGTCGACTATGATTGGAGTGTCTTATTTTAGATTGCACGTTTGGCTTGTGTGTATAGTTAGCAAGTTGGACCTTACTTATAAATGAAAGAGTTCATTCAGTTACCAACTTTAGACAAATTCTTCCTGCACCTTAATACACGCTTCCTGCACCCTAATACAAATATTTTAATTCCATAAATACCCCAGCACACCCATCCGGTTCATAACGTAAAAAAAAAAAAAACCGA
>Ga0209489_100931_pt1 | contig 58705 bp, 29 predicted proteins | sample SiratrowhiteBW_FD_187527 | JGI IMG/M metagenome (GOLD analysis project Ga0209489, IMG submission 187527) | Root nodule microbial communities of legume samples collected from California, USA - Siratro white BW (SPAdes) (version 2) | ecosystem: Host-associated > Plants > Roots > Nodule | place... | reverse complement strand
TTTTTTTTTTTTTTTTTAGAGTTTTTTTTTTTTTTTCATTTTTTTATGTTTGTTTCTTTTATTCATGTTTATTTTTTTAATCTTATTCATTCATTATTAGTATCATAAATATCTTATTGATCATTTTTATTGTTTTTTTTTTAAATGTGGGTAAGCTTTTCTGATTTTTTATCTCATATTTATAAAATTCGGACATGGTGTGTTTCGTGTTCGACACGTATCAGATACTAACACTCGTATACACATATCAATAAAAATATTTAACTCAAAAGATATATTTTTAGATATTTGACAATTCTAACACCGTTTTAACACAATTTTAATGACTTTTTAAAAAGTCATTAACTTATTGAATGAGTTTTTATAATAATTATATAAATAAGAAATAAATCCTATATATAATTAGGAATATTTAAATTATATATATTTATTTTTATTTTTTGGATTTTAAATGAATTAAATTCATTTTTATATATTTGACTAACTTTGTTCATAAATAATTTTTAAATACATAAATCTTGATTATTAATCTATATAATTAATTATAGTGATGTAATAAATAGATTTATATCTCTTGTTTTATATTTTAAAAATTACAGTGTTGAAGTGCTCAATATCTATATATGTGTCTATATAAGTATTTGTGTTATATAGTTTACCACTCGCGTTATTGTGGGTGAGGATACTCAAACATAGATATTTGAATTTGATCTTTGATATCACATATTTCATTTTATTTTTACAATCAGGCATGGTCTTTCATTTCTTGAAATGGTGGCGCAAACTACTAGCACTAGCACAAACGAGGACGATGGATGAAGCCACGACGACGATTATGAAGATGTGGACTTCTTGATAACGATAACGATAATTAACAGGTAATTCTTAATCTTGATATTTGTATTTTCATCTTTAGCGTTCTATTATTTCATCTAATGAAGTGCATTTTTGTATTTTTATTTTGTTTCAGGATTCTTCATTGGCCTATTTTGATATTTAGCATTTTATGATTTCATCTTATGAAGTGCATTTTCGTATTTTTATTTTGTTGCAGGATTCTTCACCGGCCTTCATAAGTTATCTTTGCTGCTAGTTTAGATTTCGCTTCTTAAACTTCATTTTGGTGTTTATGTCTATTATCGAGATTTTGTCTTTATCACTATGTGTTTGTCCTTAAAGTATAGTTTACCTTGTATGTTTTTTTTTTTACTATTTGGTGGTTATAATATGAAAATAGTATTGATTCTGAAGTTAGCAAGGGTGACAAGGTTAAATTAAGGAAAACATATCTATTGTAAAAATAAATATAAATTGTAAAAATAAAATACGTAAGAGATCTGGATGTATAAAATTACTTGTGATAGTGTAAATTACTTGTGATGTCATTTAAATTTAGTTTTGTACAGTATTTGTTTTTTAAGCAAACTAGATCTATTTGTCCATTTGTCAAGGGTGATCAATCTTCTAAAAACAAGGCAAAAGAAAGATATTTTACAAAATATCTTGAATATGTTGTAATTTGATTGGAAAATTGTATTTTATGCGTTAAAATGTTATTTAAATTTTTGAAAAATGTTACCAAGTTACAGCAAATAATTACAATAACAACAATAAATTTTGCATCTGAATTTCTAGTGATAGTTTACAAGGTGGACAAATAATAAGTAAATTTGATTAATCTAATTTGTGTGGGATACTATTTTTTTTAGATTTAATGCGCATCTACTGAAACATATGTTATTAAAGATTGAAGTGTAATTTTGGTACTCAGGATTTAGATTATATGATTTTATAAAGATGCTGTGGAAAATGGTTTTGTGAAGGAGGAATAACAAAAAGGAGGAAATTGTAATAGTGAAGGAAGAAGAAAATCGATGTGATGTAGAAAAAGTTCAAAACATTACCATCGAAAATCGTCTTTGAAAATAGGGAATGGTGATCGAAAAAAATGATCAAAGGAATGGTGAAGTAAAACCTCTAGTAAAACCACAAAGTCAGTGTTTGATCTTTGTGAAATATGATGGAGGTGAGAAGAAATGAAGGGAAGTGAGGAAACAAATATTTTATATATGTTTTTGGTAGATAAGAAATGAATAAAAATTAAGATGTAGTCGATTAAATTTAAAGTTGTTAAAATTTGTCTCATGATAAGAGAGACAAATAAACAAAGGAAACTTAAATATAAAAAAAATAATAATAAAAATAATTATAATTTCATCTATAGAGTAAAATTAAACATGAAGAAACTTATATAAGGTTATACTTAATAGATTCAAATAAATTTTAGACATTAAGAAAATTAAGGGTGTGAAATCAATTAAAATAATATTTTAAATTCTTAACATATTCAAAAGTGAATGGAGAGGAGATGGTTATATATAACCTCCTCGGTATTTCAATAAAATAACATTGAAAATTCATTTGAAAATAGAATCTATTTCTTTGACTGAAAGTAAGTGTTTTCTGTAATTTGCTATAATTTTCATGTTTTTTTTTTAAAGCATCACGTTTTCTATACTCTTCATAGTTTTTTTTTATTAAAGGTCCACGTCAGCTAAAAATATAACTGCCAAATTATAATATATAAATTTTATTTTATTAATTAATTTTGTGAAATGAAATTAAAATTAAATTTTATTACTTTAATATGATAATTTATTATTAAAAGTTTATCTTAATTAAAATGAGCTGAATATATTATATCACTTTTTATTAAAATTTCTTTATTCTCACGATTATAATACCTTTAATATTAAGAAACATATTGAAGATTCAACATGGATGGTCTATTTACGCAATGTTGTTGAGCTTTTGTTCCTGGACAATTATATATATAATTAAACATTAATAATCATGTACATGAAGTATATTAGTAAATAAATTTAATATATCAAATAAAATTATTTAAATAATACTATTTTTTATACTGTAGAAATAAATATATAAATAAAAGCAATACAGTAAAATATTATAAAAAAAATATTTTTTAAACCAAACAACGTTTTTCACTCTATTTTTTTATTTGTCTTCAATTAAATAATTTTAGTTTTAACTTTATGTTTCATTTTCTCTTCTATATCGAATAGTGCATAATCATAGTGGTTTAATATTTTTTTAATCTCACTTTCTAAGATTCTTTTGAAGTGTTTAAGTTTTTTTTATCAGAAATCAATGAATTCTATAAATTTCCTTAATTTAATAAAATACTTGGTAGACTTTTTATTTTATTTTTATATCACAATGCTTATATATAAACTAATTAAAGATTAAATAAAATATAAATATATAAATAACAAAAGAAGGATTCATTTCTTAAATTTAAAAAACAAAAATATTTCCAAAACATTTGGAAAATGAAAGAAGAGCGTATTTGATTGTCGTGAGGTTCTTTTATGCACTGTCAAGAATCTCTCTTTAAGCTTCTGTGGACATCAATATTGCATTTAATATTGACATGAAAATTAGATAAACTTTTGGATATTTGTCCAATTCAAATCTAGCTTGATTAAGAAAGTTTGTTTTGACTTGTTGGTTCTTCTTGTAATTGGGAACCAGGTTCCACAACAATCTAATCACTCTAATTTCTATAGCAAAATCACAAAATTCTTACTTGTTATAACTATTAAAATTATAAATATTTAAATTATTTAAATTTCATATTCTCATCTTAAACATTTCCCAAATTGACTAGTCCCGAAAATAATTTTCATGATCTAAAAAAGCAACATATAGGAGAAGATAAGAGGAAAGAAAATAACACTACAAACGTGGCAATGCACTTGAAAAGCTTCCAATACCTATTTATCAGAACATGTTTTAATGCTTTCATCACGTCATCATCCATCGTCATGTTATATTCGTCATTCGTCTGCATCACAAATAAAAGAATCATAATTATAAGATTGTAACAAAAACAAAATTGCAACGTGTTTTTATATAATTAAAAAATTGAGTTTTATATATATTAACACTAATTTATATACAGGATAAAAATAACAGAATTTATATATAAACGATAATGTTAATTTTTTTCTATAGTTGTTTATCGTGAGTGTATCCAAGGTCTATAATTTAATAAATCATGTATAAATGTTTTGATGTTAAGTATATGGACATATTATTATTAGAATTAAGCATCACATTTAAGTAATTTAAATACAAATTTCTTTTAAGTCGTGTGTGTATTAAAAATAAAATTGTAACTAATCTACCAAAAATCGGAACAATTGTATTTTGGTGTAAAGGTGAAAACGACTAATGTGAATAAAAAGTGGGGGTTTATAACTAAATCCAAAAGTGCTATAAGTAAGTTATTTGTTGGTTTTTTTAAAAATATCGAATGAGGTTGTTAGATGTTAAATGTGTTCCCATGTGAGAGTGGGAACTAAAGTGTGAACGAAGATGATAAGACACTGTTGCTTTGAAAAATTAAAGTTTTGTACCTTAGCAATAATTGTGTTCCAAAGACAATACTTTGTGCAAAGTGCTGTTTGGATAAATATTTTTTTTTTCTTTTAATTTTTTTTAATCTAGACCATGAAAAACCGGATCAAATTGGTGCAGTTTTTTTTTTTTTTTTAACAGAACTTTAATGTTTTTCAACTCAAAATTCAGTTTCACCGAAAAAAACGTTAATATTCATCATAAAAATTATGGAGATGAAACTATTTAATTACAAATTACACCATCAGTTTTATGCTTACTGAAAAACACTACGATTGGGATTAGGTATATTAAAAAATATCGAGTTAGAGTTTAAGATTTATGAAGATATTTTTCAAATTAAATTGATGAGAGTAATGATTTAATTAGTATAAATTATCAGTTTAAAAATCTGACATCGCAAACAAATTGAAAGCTATGTTTGATATATTGTATTTTTAGGAGAAAGCAAGATGTATATACCCATTCTTATCACGTGAGTAATGAAAACAAAATAGATAATAAAGAAACGACACTTTTTTAAAAGGTCTAGAATATTTTCGACGCGTGTATCCTTTGAAACATTATAAATTAAAATGTCGTGTTCCTAGATTTTATTACTCGAGACTATTTTTGCCAGAAACACACCTTTTCAGGCTCAAATGGGCAACAGAACTTACCTTCGTTACAGGAAACACACCTTTTCATACACTTGATTATCGTATAAATTTCTAACTAACATGTTTCTGGTGACATGAAATAAAAATAATAATATAAAATTAATCGCAATCAAACATGTACTATAAAATCAATAACTCATGAATTTCATGAAGTATATAAAATATAGATTTTTATACATATGAGGTTAAAAAGTGGTTAATTTTATCAAAATACTTAACTAAATAATTCAATATTCAATACATTAATTATTTTCTCTTTTTTACATAAAAAATATATGAAATTCTCAAGTTAGAAATAATACTCAATTTCAAACGAAAAAACTAATTAATGTTTTAATGCAATGCAAAAGATATTTTAATAACATCATATATCATAACTACATTTATAAGAATTGATGACGCAAGTCTTTAATGATTAGTGAGTACCAATATATTTCCAATACTCATCCAGATGGCAATGGAGATTCAAGTACACTACAAGAAAAAAGCAACGAGGAGGATAAAAAGGATAAGAGAAAATAAAAACAAAAATATTTATGACAATGTAATAGTAGAATGACTATATTATATAAATTAAAATAAAATATATTTTATAATTTTTGCAGTTAAATTATGGATGGTTATTTAAAAAATGATTATAGAAAAATATAAAAATTTAAAATTGATAAATGAAGTTGTGGTGGAAGAACATAGGATCAGGTTATAACTATTTATTTAAGACACTTTAATCACATCACATGAGAACTTATTGTGTAATTCTAATCCCTTCATAACCAATACAAAAAATCAATAGGTATAACTTTTTAGTAATTGATGTAAAATTCTAACAAAAAACTATTCATTGACAACTAAAAAAATCAATAGATATAATTTCCAAACCCTAATTGTTCTAGCCACGTGATAGTTATGCGTTGTCATAAACAAACATTGTACTTAAAGAAATTATAATATACAATTAATTAATTTTGAAGCCATTATCGAGGTTCATTGGAGTGGAAGATGCAATCGTCACAAATTGAAGAAGACGTGATTAAATATTATTTTGTCACCTGACTCTATGTAGCTAGCACGATATAAAGGCTACAACTTTTAGCATTATCAAACATATACAAGTTATTCAACTATATTTAAATTAACTCTAACTTTGTGGATTTTAATTAAAATAATGATGATTTATATTTTATAAACACATTTATAATATAGTTTTTTATTTATTTTTAGTAATAGTAATTTTGGTTCAATTTGTATCTTTATTTTAATTTTGTATTTTTAACTTTTTTTATATTTTTTTTACTGCTTTCACATAACATTTTCTGCAGATATTAATTTAGTTAATTTCTGTTACATTATATTCTACATTTTAGTGAACTATTTTTATTAATTTTTTAAGTTGGTGCAGATTTAATATTTTTTTGTAAAAATTGGATTTTTTTATTAGTTTGAATTTTTGTATTTAAACTTATAAAACTAATTAGAACTTACGTTTAAGTTTATACTTATTTCAAATTTCAGAGTATATATAGCTTAATGTTCAGTGTTAGGAATGATTTATTTATCTTATTTTCTCTATTTCTTCTTTATTTTTATTCAACTTTTTCTCTTTTCCTCTTACATGTTTTTTTATAAGTTAACTAATTTATAAACAAATTTAAAATATTAAATTAGAATACCTATATAAGAACTTTACAAATTAAATTTTGAATAAAATCATTTTATTTTATAGAGAAATTAATTTTAGTTTTTTTTTCTTATTTTTCTTTATCATAGAAATACTTACTAAAGAAACTCATTCAAACAAGCCTTATATAACGCTATACATATTAAAAATAAAATAATTTAAGCTTAATGAAAATTTTGTTTGCACACACACATTTAGATGATACATATTGTAGTTATGATATTTAGTTATGAGAGAAACAAACAACGGAAGCACTTTATACACACACATGATTTTCTTTCATAGTAAGACATCCAAATCACTACTTTTGGCTCATTAGGGTGTTGTACAATTTTTCAGAAAAAAAAAAAAAACAAAAGTGGCATTTTTAGTTAAAGAAGTACGAATATAAATTGTGAAGCAAGTTTGAGTTTTTTTTATATAACAAAAGAAAAATCTAATGCCATGGATTTTTAAAAATTTAAGAATTCAATTTTTGGAGAATCTAAAGTTCTTAAGAGCGTGCTTCCATAAATCTTTGTTGGAGTTTTTAAGGAATTGACTAATTATTTGTTGAGTTTTTGTGGAGTTTATCAGAAACTAATGAAACTAATGTATATGAGGTGGGATAATTTTTATTTATGTTCTTAATTAAATGTATATGAAGTGGTAAGAACCATAGAATTAGAGATTCTCTAAGTATGTGTTTGAGAAAGAAGGTTAAATGTACGAGAGTTTCATTAGAACTTTGAAATGTGCGAAAGTTTGTTTTGATGCTCTGAAAATGACAAACCAAACACAAGCTAAGTTTATTAAGTCCAAGTTATAAATTAAAATTAAAAAAATATAGTATTTTAGGCATTTTTATTATTGTTTTCATTTAAAATTTATTCACCTATTAAAAAAAAATGTCATAATAGATTGAACTTAATGAGTTAGTTAACCTATAAAAATGAATTGAATTATTTATATGATTGGTGTCAGCTTGATGAATCAAATAATAAGTTAAACTAGGTTAATTTATGATTTTTTTTATTTTAATAAATTGTTAGCGGAAACAGTGTTTTATTGAATATTTTGTAGATTATTATAAATTTCATGTTGTTGAATTTTTTTTTTCATTTTGCACTATATTTATTTAACTTGTGGGGATCGCTACCAAAGAGCATATATGTCAAGATAATTGCTTCTTGTATCTCATCAGCTTTAAAAAATAACAATTATATCCTTATCAATTTTGGAGACAGGTATTTTGAAAAATATTTTCAAAAATATGTTTCTAGAAAATAAATTTCGAAATATATTTTGAAAAATAGATTTTGAAATATATCTTCGAATTTTCTTTTCTTTGAAAATATATTTTAGAGTTTTTATTTTAAAAATATATTTCGGAATAATTATTTCAAAAAATTAATTTTGAAATATTTATGGAATTCTTTATATGGAATGTAAAAAAAAAATCACGCATCTGTAACTTGAAATCAAACTGTCACGAACTTTTTTTTATCAAAATCCAACCCAAATCAAATCCTAAATCAAACCTAAATAAAAACAAAATAAAATTTCACAACTTAAAAAAAAAATAAAAAATAAAATAGAACGAAAATCCATCTACAAAGACGATCACACTATTGCTCTGCCTCTGACAACCGATCACCGTCTCCAACAAACACAGCCATTATAAAAATTAGAACCTCTTATATATATATATATATATATATTGTGACTTGATATTTATCCAGTGGACTAATCCGGCCCAAATTACAATCCATCATGATTAGATTGCTTCTGATTTTGGGTTTTGCATTCTCTACCCCTATAAAACTCAACTGCACCCAATATTTCTTATGAAAAGATAGAAATATCCCTGTTTATATTTATATTTAACCTACTTCTCCTTTTTCTTTTTCTCCCCACCTGTTCTTCTTTCCACGGATCTGCATCCCTTGCACACCTTTAAAATTTCCTTCCTCCGTTGTGGGAGAGATTATCATTCCACCACTTTTGAAGAGGAAATTTTTTAAGGATTATTTTTATTTTTTGTGGTTATGTTGAAGAGGTGCAGTTGCGTTTTATGGGGGTGCAGAATGTAAAATGCTCTCATATTTTTATCCAATTTAAAATGGGTCCAGCCCAACCTGATTTTGTCAAAAAACGAGCTCTGGCGTTTATATTTGTAATAATAATAATAATAATAATAATAATAATAATAATAATAATAATAATAATACTGTATTTATCCTTGAGAGTATTATCATGTATATTCGATATACTTATAATTATAGACTACTAATCATTAACATTTTATATCATTTTTTTTGTAAATAACAGTAATACAATGCTCTTTAACATAGCATATACAAATTTAAGAAAAAGGCTTGACTGAATATTTCAGTAAAAAGAATATGTTTTGAATTTAATTTTAATTTTGAAATGCAATAAAGAAATTTTATTTTACTTTTTTAGATTTATTTCCATAACTTATTTGTATTTGAAAATTATGCAGATTTTTGTTTTGTCTATAACTATACATAAAAAATATTATTTTTTATTTAACCGTAATTATCTCTTTTCATATTTTTAAAAATGTAGAGGCAAATACCTATATTTCAGTGTTGTTACCGTTCTGAGTTTTTTGTTAGGTGAGATTAACTCCTTCTTAACTAAATATTCAAGAATCCAAGTCCGTAAGATTGTTAGAATTATTATTATTTTCACAAGTGATGTCAAATTTAAATGATTTCAAGTATATAAATAAACACCAGACCTGCTTTTTTTAAATTTAGATATTTAATTAAAAGTTTTCCAAATAATTTAAAAAAGTTAGTGAGTAATTTAGTTATTAAGATTTAGTTAATTTAGTCAAAGCTACTACTACTACATTCGAGAAAGGGGTTCGGTGGAAAGTGAGGGTTTTAAAAGGATTTTAGGTGACGGCCTTGTGGTTGGCGTGTGCTATAATCTCATTTCAACTTCATTTGCTTTCATTTGCATTTCATTTGGCATTTTGTTTCTGGAAGCTTCGGCAGCACAGATCCATGGCGTCGTTCGATGAAGCTCCTCCCGGAAACTCCAAGAGCGGCGAGAAGATCTTCAAGACTAAGTGTGCTCAGTGCCACACCGTCGATAAAGGCGCCGGTCACAAACAAGGTATCGTATTCTATTCTTCACTTTTTGCCCTAATTAACGCTCAGATCTGTCGCTACGCTGTTACTTTTTCATCACCTTTTGTCTAGGTTTCAGATTTCCTCTGTATTGATGTTGACTCGAACATTCTATTGATTGTTTGGCTTTCTGTTGGAAGAGTTGAAAACTACTTTTAGCCTCAAAGCAACTTCGTTTTGTGGTTCGAATTCGCAAATTACTCTGTTAACTTCAATCCGAACATATTCTTATGTATTAGAAATTCGTTATCAAATCTGAAGCTTATTTTGATGTCTGATTGGTTTTTGGAAACTTGAATTTGTTTTTTTGAAGCCTGATCTGTCAACCTGTGTCAAGTATTTTTCTTATTGTATGGTTTGTTTATTAGAGATTTAACCGGAGAGAAGTAAGAGGCGAATGAATTGGTTATGTTAGAAATTATTGAGAATGCAATAATAGTTTAATTTCTGTTCGTTGTCGGTCAAACATTTTTATTCTTTCCACCGATAAGAAATCATAGACTTTGAAGGTTCTATGTAGAAGATTTCCTTCATCTAGTTATCCGAATTATTGTTTTTTAATTTTATTTTGTTATGATGCTGCTAAGGATATATAGTTTACACACCTTTGTTTTTGAGAAAAGTTAGGGGGAGACCTAGAAGCACATTGGATGAGATAATTAAAAATTTAAAAGGGATCTCATGGTGTCTCTAAGAATTTGGTTTGTAAACCTAATGACGCGTGTATGCCCCGTGTAGCTGGCTTAACCTAGTGGGATAATATGATTGTTGCTGATGCCATTTATTTATGATACTTTATTTTTTTGATATTTATTCAAATAACGTTTTGTGATGTTAGAATAAATCTTGTGTTGAATTTCTTTCTTGCTTTTCCTTGATACTTGGTCAATAATTTTTATTACATCTTTGGCCCCGTGTGATTGGTTTATAAGTCCAATTATGCTTCCACTTATCTGATCGCACTCTGCAGTTAATTCTTTAATCTTCTGTTACTTGTCTCCCCTCCATGAATAATGTCATTATGCAATATTCTGAAGATTAACTTATTTACTCTTGTTGATAACTTTAGGACCCAATCTGAATGGTTTGTTTGGAAGGCAATCTGGCACGACCCCTGGATATTCCTATTCTACTGCTAACAAAAACATGGCTGTGATTTGGGAGGAAAAGACCTTGTACGATTACCTGCTCAACCCCAAAAAGGTACAGCGTAAATTAATATTTTAATTTCAAATGCACTTTACCAATCTGCATAGTTATCACTTCATGCTACTTGTATAACCTTAATTTTGATATATACGTTTTCTCTATTATAATTCGGGCATTGTGCTGTTGAGTTTTATGGTAATGTTGCAAGGTGACGTTGAAAATAATTTTTTCTAATGTACACAGATGATTGATTAATTAAATAATCATTGATTACCCAAATGTGAAATTTGCTTGTGTAACCTGTTTGTGAATCATTTCATGTCACTTTATATATAATTTTCTTTATATATAATTTTCTTTTTGAGATTGTTTTCTTATGTAGTCAGGGTGTTGTGCTGTTAGATTTTATGGTAATAATATTGCAATGCTGGGCGAAAATAAGAACTTGTTTCCACCACCATGCTACTGATTTGTGCTTTCATTTATCCTCTTGTGCAGTATATTCCAGGGACGAAGATGGTATTTCCTGGTCTTAAGAAACCTCAGGATCGTGCAGATCTTATTGCTTATCTTAAAGAATCCACCGCGTAATGATTAAACTTTCATACATACAGTTACGCACTGTTCATTCGAAGTTTCGGAGATTTAAATTTTCAGACATTTAATTACGTGGTGCAGTAACTACTGTATCAACAAATAAAGTAGACTTGATTGGTTTGCAATGCTGTTTTGTTCATTTTGCATTGCTTCTTAAGAAGTTGCAATATATGGGCTAATGCCCAATTAATGTAGCAGTTGAAAGTTGAAACATTTTTATTGATATTTAATTTGCTAGAAGCACAATTTGGTCTAGCTTTGCTGGACAAGTGATTTTTGAAATATTATAATTTCTTACTTTGGTTTGCTTAGCTGAATGCAACACAAGGGAGATAGAAAAGTAGTTGAATATTTTGAAATACTTGAGCAGGAGGAGGAAAGCTTATTTTCCACTATGATAGGTGACCTTTAATAAGTTAACTCTAATGATTTGGATGGTTCATTGAGCGCATAGTTCTTGGTAAGATGAACAATAGATATGTTTTGGACATGAATTTAGGATTTGAAAGAGTGTAGTGGGAGGGGGAATGGTTAGAGCATTCGGATACGGTGCTAGAGTTACTCTGGAAGAGTAAGCTTGAGTGAGAATGGTTAATGATTCTATCCGAGCGAACTGTATAAAGAGGTGTCCAACTCTAACTGTATTTCTCCAATCAGTCAATGTGAAAATGTTAATATTATATACATACATATACACACATTTATTCACTTTATAATAATTACTTAAGAGTTATATTATGTTTGTGATTGGTTGGTAAATGATGTAATTTGTATTGTTTGTGTTATTATAAAATTTTATTTGTCTATCTTTTCATTTGAGAATGTTTATTTTGAAATGACGTTTAGGTGAATTTTAATAAAATTTTACTGGCGAATTGAATGGCTATCATTGCGGGGTCACTCTACATAATTTTGGCTTTTGCTTCCCGTGCTTTTATATCTTACTCTGAACTACTCCATCACAATTGAATGACCAAAATAAATAATTTTATTGAAAATTGTTCAGCAAATTTTTGAAAACATCATTCTAGAATTGTTATTGCATCAATTTTTCATAATCCAAAAGAAAATATTTTAGAATGAGTTTAATTAATATTATAGATCAGCATATGGAAATCAATGTTTTAAGGATCAATTGATTTGAGTTAAATTAAAATATTATGAATGAGCTAGATATAATATAATATATTTATGAATAATTTAAAATAATAATGTTTTATCAAAATGAAAATTGTGGATCTACAATTCGTGAAACATTCTTGTTCTTTCATTTAATTTCAAATATTACCTTTATTGTTCATACTCTATAGTATTTAAATAACTTTAGTTTTTTTTTGTCAATTCTCTTTTCTTTAAAAGCTTTTACTAGAAAGAACTTTGAAATCCTATTTTAATTCCGTTTCTGTTTAGTTTAAATTATTTTGTGATGTCATTGTTCAGTTTTTTTCTTCTTCTAAATATCACGATTTAAGTGTAGGATGCTTTGTATTTCAAAGATAAAATATTATTTTTAAAAATAATTATACTTTTTTTCAGTAGATTCGATTTTTGTTATGGATTTAATATTTTAATATTTTAAATTATATTCAATTTTTATATTAAAACATTTTGTAGATTATTGGTTTAACCCTATAAACATCTTTCTTTATTTTTAATTGTTTTGTTTGAATCTTCGTTACAAAAATTCATCGAAAACAAAAGTACGAATAACTAACGGATTAATCCATTCAAAAAATGAATTTTTAGCATTTTATTTTCTATATTATATATTTTAAAACATTTAGACTCATTTAGAAATATATATTCCGGTATAACTTATATTCTAGAATAGTTTGATTTTATTCTAGAACATGATTCAAAAACAAAAAGATATGAATGAGAACTATTTCAGAGCTTATAATTGGAAACAGTGCAATAACCTATTCCGAAATGAACATTCTTTCTTGTTTTGGATTGTGGCTTTTGAAATTATTACAATTGAAATTTTAAAACTTCCGAAATTGCTCATTTTGGAAAGTATTTCGAAAACCATTTCGGTAATAGTTAGTCACAAAAAAATAAGCAGACACCATGTTTTTTGGTTTTGAAAACAAACTAATTATCTACCTTATTAATGTAAGAAACCAGGAGCAAGTGTTTCAAACTAGACAGGTGTAACTGATGTTTTAAAATTGTGTTTATTAATTAATTTTACACCCAGCTATTCATAGAGTGCAGTCCACTTATTGAAGGCTCATTGACATTTTTTAATCCCACCGCTTTTTCAGTGAATATTCACACCTTGTTCAGTAAGCATCATGTTTATTATTGGTTGAGAGGGCCCCACCAAAAGTAGAATTAGATATTAAGCACCCAATCAAGCTTTTAATAAAAAACCTGAGCAACTTTAATGCAGATAATTAAGGGTATTGGTCACATTCCATAAACATATGTTAAACTAAAAGGTTTTTAATGAAAGTCAAATAGTAGTTGCATTGCACCCAATTTCCAGATCATTGTCATGCGCCAAATTGCTTCTTTTGGCCTTAATTTAGTATGAAATAGGTGTATAAAAATTCAACCTTAACAAACATCTTTATATTAAAAGTTGTAAATAGAAGGTACCAATTGAAGCATTTGGACTTGTGCTTTGTTTGGTTTAGGAAAATTGTGTGAAATTAAGCCAATATTCATTTTGAATTTTTTTAATTACAGGCTATGAATGGCCTTTTAAAATGTTACAATAATTTATTATTCTTATTTCAAAGAAAAGCATAGTGGTTAGTTAGCCTTCTTTTCAAAAGCAGTGTTACGTTAGGAGCATGCCTCAGTTTCAAAAGTGAATTCGTAATTCCTGTTTCTCTTTCAATTTTCAAACTTTTATGAATCCAACCATGCCCGTTAGGCTCAGATTGGTCCAATTAATTTTGAATCCCTACACACAAAAATGGTTTGAAGAATCTCTTAAAATTAGAAATTTCTTCTGTATATGAGATAAACTTTGCACTGACACGTATTGTTTGCAACTTTGATTAACTTTGTAGCAAGGAAACTTTTCAAACAAAGTGTATGCTTATCCACTATAAATTCACTGTTGTTTTGAAGACTTTTGCGATAGCTTTAAGCAATGGTGGGGAATGTGCAAGATATGATTGAGGTTTGCCTTATAGAATGTAGCAAAAACTAACCAAGATTTAAACTTACGGGGAAATTGCTTGGAAGACGCAAGAGAACTTTGGTTAGGTCCCAGACAGAAATGAACCTGTCAGTTTTTTTTTTTTTTTTTCTTTCTTCTGACTGCAATATCTGCAAATTCTAGATAAAGATTGTTTCTTTCTTTTATTTCCATGATTGCCAATTCAAAATTTAGTTGTTTTAAAGGCTTTTTATATGTGTGTGTGTGTTTTATCAAAATTCAACTAATGCTTTTTGATAGGATAAGGAAGAAACTACAAGAATTTATTTGGACTAGTAACAAACTCTTTTTAATCTATTTCAAAACATTATTTTGTGAAACTAGTCAAAATAAGCTTTTTAAACAGCTTAATTAATTGCTTATCAATAAGCTTTCATCATGAGACTTTAAGCCATAAATTTAGCCATGAAATTCAGCAAAATAAGCCAAAATAGCTTATTTTGATAACTTATACCAATAAGCTTAATGAAACAAGTTAAAAAAAACTTATGAAAGTTATAAAGCATTTTCACTAAACTCAAACCTAAGTTCTTCCAAACACTCCCGTATGCTTAATCAAGTTGGTTAGAATTTTTAGTCTCAAACAAACAGCACAAGTTTTGCACACTCTTTTTTTTCTTCTGATTTTACCTCGCAATACTAACTGAATCCACACACATTTAATTCTTTACATTTCCAAGCATTGCAGTTTCTATGTATCCAATCCATGCTTCAACGGGCAAAAACATAATGTGACCAAGAATGTACCTATTGGCCCACTCCTACACGAAAATCCACCCATGCACATGGGATTGTGGAACCAAAAGAAAGGGTATTAAATGCATACTTTGTCAACAAGCATACATAATGCAATCTAAAATGAAATTCAGCATGATCACCCTCTTATGGTTTTCATGTTTAAACCACATGAGGGCATAGCTAATAAAACAATAACTCACTACTCAATACATTGAACTCATAAAATACTCAAGGGGGATTGAGAAAGCTAATCTTCCAACATGCAAGGGGGAGAACAAGGAAATAAGAGCAAAATAAGGATTAGAACAATGCCAACTATATATAATGAGCATTCATGATTGATGATATCAAATTGATGTTTGGATATTGATAGCACACAAATGGATCTAGACCATAAAACCTATATATGTATATAAAACACTAACATTTATTTTAGGGCCACAAGGGAAGAGATACTTACATATTAAAATTGATTGCATACCCTAATTAGATCTCACATACATACCTTTTCAATCATGTCCCTCTCGAGCTACAATAAGTTCTTCTAAGCTATCAGCATCACCAGAGTCTACAGGCAGCATTATCTCATCCTCAGTTGTGAAATTATAATTCATGCCAATGGCTCTTAGAAGCTGGTATACTTCAAACATGGTAGGCCTCTCCTTTGGCATTTCTGAAACACAATTGCATGCAACCTTCAGAAATTGGACAAGCTCCTGGTCCACTCCCTTCCCAACTAATGATTCATCAATCACATCAAGGAGTTTTGCATTGCTAGATTTCTGTGAAATCCATTCAACCAAATTTCCTTTGAAAGTTTCTGGAGCTTTAGCCACATGAGTAGGTCTTTCACCTGTCACCAACTCCAGAAGCACGGTCCCGAAGCTATAGATATCCCCTTTAGGAGTAGCCACCAAAGTTTTGGTATATTCAGGAGCAACATAACCCAAATCACCAAACTCCCCATTCACAAAAGTACTCAAATGTGTATCAATTGGGTTCATCAATCTAGCAAGACCAAAATCCGAAATTTTGGGCTCAAAATCAGCGTCCAACAAGATGCACTTAGAGCTTATGTTTCGATGGATAATCCGGGGATTGCAGCTATGATGGAGCCATGCTAACCCTTTGGCTGCCCCAATTGCAATTTTGAGCCTTAGAGCCCAATCCATGGTGCACACACCTGCATCAGGATGCAGTTGATCATGGAGGGTACCATTTGGCATGTTTTTATAGACCAAAAGCCTCTCCCTTTTAGCCAGACAAAAACCTAAAAGAGGAACCAGGTTACGATGTTTGACACTCCCTAGTATAGCCATCTCAGACATAAATTCTTTCTCTGAGTGTTGAGATTCCTGCAATCTCTTAACCATGAGTGATGTGCCATCAGGAAGGACGGCTTTGTAAACAGTTCCTGATCTTCCAGACCCAATAATATTGCTCTTACTGAAGTTATTAGTTGCCTTCATGAGATCATTCAAGTTCATTTTTGAAATTGCCTTCTCAAACATAGAAACCTGTTGTACAAATTCAGCACAGTTACCCATACTACCTAAGAGTTCAAATCACATGAATCCAATCTCAAAATATTATCCAAGAAACTTTCCATAACTAAGCAATTTTCTAAAACACGGATCAACTAAGAAATAAAAAGGAATATCAGCTCCATGTATATAATGTAGCGTACCTTTATTGTTTTGGTTCCCTTTAGACTTCTTGCCCACTTGTTTCCTTCAGGGTCCTCTTCCTTCTTCCTATAAGAAATACGGCGCACGTAGAAGAACATCCCAATGCCTAAACCTAATGCTGCAACAGTCACACCACCAACAGCTGCTCCAGCTATAACAGCAGTGTTACTCTTCAAAGACTTGGGCTGACAAGCATCCAAGGGACCACCACACAGGCCAGAATTATTTGCATAACTTGCTGCATCAGCCACACCTGCTTTAAAGATTGGAACCTGCCCTGTCAAAAAATTATTGGAAACACTAAAGGTCTTAAGCCGCGGGAGCTGGCTCAAGTTTGCAGGAATTTGACCAGAGAGTTGGTTTTGGTCAAGTCTAAGAGTATTGAGATAGGTACAGTTTGAGAGGGAAGCAGGTATTTCCCCAGAAAAATCATTTGAGGACAGATCAATAGATGTCACAAATGTAAGGAGTGTGGATATATCTGCTGGAATGGTGCTAGAGAGTCTGTTAAAGGAAAAATCTAACCCTGTCATGCTTGAGCAATTTTTAACACCACGAGGAAACTCACCCTTGAGTCCCATATTGGACAGTTTCAGATTCAATACCTTATTCTCATCAGGGTGCCAACACTCAACCCCAGTGAACTTGCATATATACCCTTCTGTTTTGTTGTTGAAATCCCAGGATTGCAAATAATTGTAAGGGTCCTTAAGTGCTTCCTTTACACTTCTCAAGCAGAATATATCACTATCAGTCCCACAAACCATGCCACAGAGAACCAGCAGAAAGAAACTAACAATAACATGAGCACTGAAAATTTGGCTACCCTCCACCATCTTTGCCCAAAAGCCAAGAACAACGTATTGAGATAATTCACCAAAATTTGTAACTAGTGAAGGTGTAGCATAAAATCTATAGACTCCATAGCACTGCAACCCTCAGAAGAGCACATACACATCCTGAAACACAATAACACAAACACCATGAACTCAATTCAGCACTCCGCAATGCACACCGACCAAATCAACCAACCCATGAATAAAAAACAGAGAGAAAAAAAAAAAAAAAAAAAAAAAAAAAAAAAAAAAGGCAACTAGTTAGTTCTCCCTCCCTTTAAGAACAACAAAATTCAGTCTACACCGAAACCCACTGAACTTACATAAAAAATCTATTTTTAAAAAACCCTTTTGACACAAATCAACACAAACATAAACAGAAGGAACCCAGATTCATAAATCACGTGAATTTTGCCCAGGAACACTGAAATACCCACCTGGGATATTGAGCAAGTCAACTGAGAAACAACAAGGAATAATCCGTTTGCCCAAAGCACATGGAACAGAAGAAAACGAAGAATAGACTAAGAATTTTGTAGAGAGAGAATCGCTATGTAGTGATGGTGGGAAAGAAGAGAGTGAGTATGCGTTTCATTTGTGATGAGAACACAAAAGAGAAGATATTCACGAGTCAACAAAGAACACGCTAAGTTTTTTTTTTTTTTTTTTACAAAGTTCAGAGAGGTGTGGACTATTGATGGAAGACGAAGACTTAACAAGTTTGTTTCTTTGACTACTTCTCACCCTTTTTGCTGAAAATGAGGGGCAGAAAATATTCAAGACAAAGCTTTATTCTATTTTTATTTTTAATTTTACCTTTTCAAAAATTGAAAAAAATGAACAAAGTGTATCCTATTTCATTCTAAAGAAAAAAAAAATCTAATGTTTTACATCATTTTAGATTCTATTCTTGACATTTTGTACAATAAAAAAAAAACAGCTAGTTTGATACTCTTATTTACTTATATTTTTATTTAATACTTATATTACTATACATTTATACTCTTATATGAATAAAATAATAATATATATTAATATTAAATGATATCAAAATATCGTCATTAATAAAGAAATGAATAAAGACAACAAATATAAATTTTATATATAATATATAAAAAAAATTAAAACAAAAATAGAATGAATGACAATGTAAATATTATATAACTTTTGAAATTAAAATTTTATTTTAATTAAAAATTTATGTGCATTAGAATTTAAATTTTAAAAAATTAATTTAAAATTTGTTGTATGGATTATTTCTTCTATGACAATACTCTTAATTATGAATTATTATTTTAAGTAAGTTCAATATGTGGAACGCCTTGTTGTCTTGGACTATTTTAGAAAGCTGTTTTCATTAATTAAAATTGAAACAAGTTTGAAAATGAAAGAAATTAAAAGATAATAATAATAAGAGTATGGATCATCAATGCTAAGGTCATTCTGAAAATAATATTGTCAGCGCATTTGTTCATAAATTATAAGTTTTTTTTGTCAAAATATTAATTGGTGTTCATAATGTGTAAATATGTTTTAGTTTTATAAAATTAATAAGTTATGATGTATTTTTATTTTTTTTATTTTTCATTTCTTAAAATTAGTTTTTCCATTAACTATTATGTGAGACCAATGAATTACATATATTTAGTGAAATGTCGATTGGTCAGTTGAAGTAACTCTATTTTATTTTTACCATATACAAAAAAAAGTTAAATAAAATGGCTTATTCTAAAATTAGTGGTAACTTGTATATATTATGTTTTTAATATGGTTTATATGATTTGCTATGCTATGTTAGGTGAAATCAATGATTTGGTAGGACAATAATAGAACTAAATACTAAACATGGATAATTAGGTCTTGCAAAATTAACTAATATTAAATATGAAGTTTTTTAAGCAAAAATTAGACATCAGGTTATGTACGAAAGAATAAATTAAAAGCAAAAGGAAAAAAGTTGAATCCAAAATTTTTTCTTCTACTTTTTTTATCAAGAACTTTGAGAAACCAATCATTTTAAAAAGTGTGGGAGAGGCGTATGAAACTAGAATGCTTAATATTTTTTTAAAAACTATAATAAAAAGGTATTTTCAGAGGGTTAAATAATTTTTTTTCCTTGTTTTTGAAAACTGAAAAATTATCTAATAGTTTAAACTATCTAACTAACGTATCAAATTATAAATGTTTGAAAAAATTATTGACTAAATAATAAAGTTAAAATATATTTTAGGATATTTTTTATTTTTTAATTAATATTAAACTCTTATAATATATTAATTTTAGATAAAATATTTAATTATAGTTATTTTTATTATATATATATATATATGTATATTTTAGTGTATTTATTATCAATCTTATACTAAATCTTACAATATTTCTATTTTAAATAAAATTAAATTAAATGCAGTTCAAATAAACATAAAATATTTAAAACAACATAAAAAAATATTAAAATGTAATAAAATATATAAAATTAAACAAATTAAACTTATATTAATATATCGAATCGAAGTATAATTCTGAAATAAAATAAACTAATGTGATAAATAATATAATAGCTAAAATACTATACAGTATAAAAGCATCCAAATAATAATAATAATAATAATAAGTTTACTTTGCGTTATAACAAATATTTTTTTTTTAAAAATATATTGTATAAAATATAAAAATAATCTAAATATATAGAAAAAGTTAAAAATAAACTAAGTAAATATTTTAACGTCAATATAAGGTAGTGTTTTTTTTTTTGTGTTTACAAACTACTAAAAAATTGACCAAACTTTACCAACAGAATAACACAAAATTTTTTAAGCTAGACGTTTTTCGGCTAAAATTAATTAAAATGACGTGTCAAACATACTTCTGATTTTTTATTTAAAAATAATAATTTTGACTGAAATAACGCGTTAAACGTATTCTTTGTCTCTTATTTTTAGAAAATGACGGGTGAAAGTACTCTTAGTCTTTTATTTAAAAAAAGTTAATTGACTCTCTTTTAATTTTTATACTTTAATTAATTATATCATTTTCTTGATGATATATATATATATTACTGAAAGAGATTCTTAAGTCTTTCAAACTTGAGTCATTTATTCTTTTATTCATAAAATTAAAATTATTTTTAGTATGCTACTTTTAGTCCCTTAGTACTATTGGTGTTAGGCTCATAGTTAATGTGATCAATAATATCTACCTTAACAATTATATGTGTAACTAAAATAATAATGTAAAAGTTTTTTTTACCATAATATTTTTTAATCTTTAAATTCAAGTCAAATTTAATTTTAGTCACTCAAATTTAAAAATAATTTTCTTAGTTCTTCAAATTAAAAATAAAAATAAAAAGTGAATTCACATCTGTAATTCAAGATTGACTATGAAACTTTTGTGTTATCCAACTCTTTTACGTAAAAAATAAAAAATAAGAGAGAGAAAATTTAACAATAAATTGATTCATAACATGTGTATCAACCTTTTTATATGAATAGGTTTAACTAAAAATAATATGTTTTTCCAATAATCTTTTATATAAAATTATGGGATAATGTTTTGTGATTCACTTGTTCATGCTTTTAAACTCTCAGATCTAGTAAACTAAAAGGAATATTTTATTGACATATTCTAATCATAATGGCTATACATTAATCTCAAACTAATAATTTAAGTAAAAATATTATTTCAGAATGTATAACAAAGAATAAGGAAGATAGAAGATAAAAAGATAGAGGATAATAACTTAAGCCGTTATTGTAAGCAAAGAAGAAGAATAAAAGAAAAGAGAGAATAAGAATATTCCAAACACAGTTAAAATTATCTTTCTCAAATTAAACATGTGTTAGTTATGTCAACATATTTTCAGCAATGTTAACTTTCAAAATCAAAATGAATTATTTCAAAATTAAAAGACATTTTGGGGACTACAATGATATTTTTATATATAAAGAACTGAAAAATTATGTTTTAATTTTAGGAACTTAAAATATCAATTTTATATTAAGGGACTAAAAGATATTTTTAAATTTTAGAAACTAATACTTGATTCAAGTTTACGTACTAAAAATTATTTAACTTAAAAAAATTTAAAATGTATATTTTCACACCATTATTTTAGTGATATTTGTTCATTAGTCTCGTCAACAATGAATGTAATATGGTAGTGGCAAAAAAAATGTCATTTTCTAAAATTTTGAAGACTAAGAAAAACAACTTTTTAATTTGAAGAACTAAGAAAAAATAACCTGAATTTAATAAACTAAAACACATTTAAACTTATATATAATATAGTATTTGACTAACTTGAATATTTTTTTTCAAATAAAACGACTAAAAAGCAATATCACCAAAGTACTAGTTGCTAAAACTAAAGAAAAGGAAAAAAGAATGTAATATTCTGTAACCTTGATATTACGTTTTTTTAACTAATAATTAATAAGTTACTACTTTTCCTTCAGAAATAAAAAAAAAACTAATAAGTTATTAATTTGAGGGGAAAAACTAGCAAGTTGAGATATTTTTATTTATAATTTATTTTCTTCCAAAAACAAAAAAAAATCCTCGTTTGTCAAATATTCTTTTCTAAGTTTGTCTATACTTTATGTTTTGAGTATTCTCTTGGATAAAATTTTTAAAAGGTTTTCCAAAATCATAAAAAGATAAATTTAAAATGTATCTAAAGGCTTACTATAAAAGCTTAATAATAACTAATAGTAAGTAGCAAAAAAAGTTCGACAATGTATAGAGAATAAAGAAGAAGAGCTCCGAAAAAGAAAATGAAATAATTATTATTGAGGTAAGTTATGCCCTTTTAATAATTTATAATTTTGATGTTTTAGGGAAGAAAATTTTGTAGCTTTTGAAGATGGAAACCCTTTATTCATAAGTATCAATCTAATGATGAACCATGCATTTAATGTAAATATGTATTAATATTCTATATATTTGCGTTATCTTTTGATTTGACAACAACTTCTTCAATAACTTTTTTGAGTTAAACTTTTCTGTATTTTGTCACTTTTTCTAAAGGTTGATGATGTCATATATATCCGATGATAACAACATTATTTTAGATATTGTTAAATTATAAAGACCACCTTAAATTCTTGAGAGGCAAATTGTTAAATTATAAAGACCACTTTAAATTCTTGAGAGACAACTAGTAGAACTTTAGATCATTAGGATTTGTGAATAATATGTTTCAAAGACTTATTTAATGGATGATATTAATATTCTTTACAACTTAGTAAATGTGTCATTTATCAGAAAATATGCAAGTATTAATATTTTGTTATGTATTCATCAAAATTTTAGAGTGTGAAACAACTTTAACTTATTGATATATGATTGCAGGATGAAATTCGTTTTCTTTAAGTAAATAATTTAACTTTCACTGTAATGAAACTAACCTTTGATGATGTTATATGAAAAAAGAAAAAAAACTAACCTTGATAAGTAATTAGGAAGGATCATATATAGTTAAAGGTGCGAAAATCTTATTTATTGAATGGTTCAGGTTGATTTATTTTAGTGTTTTTTTTAAGAGTGGAGAAAGAAATTATAAATCATATAAATTTGTATAGAATAAAAGTTAATAAAGATGATATAGTCACTTGAAATAGAATTACAATTTGTAATATTTTAACCTTAACCATCTATGTAAGTTTTAATCACTCATTCTTAAATAGAAGTAGTCCTCAAGAACAAACACGTGAGTTAAATGTGGTCTCCTAAATTGTAAGGAATCAATGTCTGTTTTAGATAATGTTTCTTCATGTTGTATCATAACTATAAAGAGAGATATGACGGACCTACTCATATGAACTTGTTTGTTAATAAAGTTATTTTATGAGAATGCTGTGATTCCTTTATGATCTTGATATTTGGATAAAGCTTTTTATTAAAATATTGTAATAATTTTGCCACTAAACCCAATTTATAATGAGGCATAAAGATTATGTAACCTTTAGATACATTAAAATTGTAAGAACACGATACTACATTAAGTAACTTAGAAAACAAATCTCATAATCTAGTATTACGAAACCTTGTCACATAAAAATAGGAGAAAATTAACATTACAAAAACTTATAAACAAAATCTTATGTTATGAAGAAAATAAGAAACATTAAATGTTTTAAGTTTAAATATCTCGAGATTTTTTCGCTAAAAAAAATTGTATCAGTTTTTCATGGAGATTTTAGTTCCTCTTAATAAAGCAGTCATTATAAAAGAGGAATATGATTCCAAGATAAATATTGGTTTTCGGGTAATTTGTCCAGAAGGTTATAAGGTCTTGATAGTGGAATTTGATTCCACGATAGCTATTAATCTTTGGTCTAAAGTGTGTGGAAAATATCATCATGTGACTTGGATTCAAGATAATATATATGAAATGGTGCTTTTTCTGATCTCATACTCTTCGCGAACCAAATTAAGATGCTGCTTGTTTAACAAAGGGCAGATGGGAATTTTCCTTTCCGTTCACAGAAGAAGATCACAAAACAAAAGAGTTATCTCCCATAAAGAAATATGTTTTACTAAATCTGCAGAAGAACGCACATACATATAAAAAAAATTAATAAACAACACATCGAGTTAATCCGTATTTATTTGGCATGAGTTAATTTGACCCAACATATCCATACTCTAAATGTTCAGAATTAGAAAGAGAGAAAATTGAGATTGAGTGATTTTAGAAAATTTTAATTCCTTATACTCTACATATTTCTAATTCTTCTATTACTTAATATTAAATTACATAGTAGTCGAGATTATTATTTTCCGGGTACAAAGTTTTTTAATTAACTTTTGGAAAAGTAAAAAAGAAACTTACCATTTAATAAAAAAAGATCAGTAATTAAAAAAATAACTTACTACTGATAATCATAACATTTTTTCGTTTTTCTTTGTAATTTGAGTTTGTTTATAAGAATTTTTGCGAAATTGATTTAGATTTATTAGAATTTATTAGTCTTATAATTTTTTATAAATTTATGAAAAAATTTCAAGAAATTTTTAATTAAGTTTATCGAAGCGCAATGTAATCTTGTATAGTCACATTTCTTTGACATTATTTTAAAAATAGAGAAATAAAACTGAATTCACTGAATTGAGCTTGAGGTCACTGGACTCCAAAATGCCATTTCATGAATTATAGTTTTGTAACCTTAAGACGAAATAATACAAAGAAAAAAAAGGAGTAAACGATGAAGCATCGTAGAACTCTAACGCACCATGCCAATTTTCTAAGACTAACTCAAAAATTATTTGACCTGTCTAACTACTAGTGAGAAAACCTCAAATGAGTGTCCTTATGTTTGGGTTTTCAGACACGCTGAATGTTGAATGAAGATGCGATATTATCCTCCTATACTTACTGGACACGAAAAACGTGGCTTGCCCAACAAGCACGGTAAAGTTAAGACCATTGATGACTTAAAGATGATTATTGTTACAAATCTAATTCAAATACTAATAGGTATTGCGCAAACACGTTTTTAACCGTTAAATCAACCTCCATAGATTATTATGGCCAAATCTATATAGCTGCAGGCTGGTTTTCATTTCAATAAATAACAATATTCAAAGATACCGAATTGATCATGGTACTATACATTTAAAAATTATATAACTACACAGGAATAGTATTATTGATCACTGCCTAGTTAATCGGTTGTACAGTATTCATATTGTTAGCAGATTCGTTGATACAATGATATATTATGCTAAAGTGAGTATCTTTTCACGTGATGAGAGAAAACAATCCAGTAATCAACTATGTTTTTTACATGCCTTGTAATAGAAACGTAGCTTCGTAATTCTTCTCTAGTTATTCGTACAAGAGCCCCTCAAAAGGTAAAGCTCACTCAAATAATTGCTCGTAGTATATTTAAATTTTCATTTCACACGGCACGTTGAAAAAAGAGTAAAAAGTAGCAAACTGCTAGTTGTAGGTGGAGGGGAACACTGTTTGGACTCGCAAAAATAAAAATAGGAAAAGAAAAAAAGCGTTAATGGAGAATTCGGGACCATAAACTTTATCATAAAGCCTTCGTTTTAAAATACTTTCTTTCTAAATACAAAGCTTAAATATCCACATCAAGGGAGGTAACCTTTACCAGTGAACACTTATAATTTGTTGGTTTTAAAAGGCAAATTAGCAATCATATATCCCGGGGAAGTAACCAGAATACTAAGAAGAATTTGTGCTAGTCAAATTGTAACAAGAGAACATCGTAATCTACAAACCAATTGAGAAAAGTTTGGGATAATTCCAGCATGTAACATCAATGTGATCAAATCAAGAAAAATAGGCAACCTTTCTTACCACGTAATACACGCCATTCTTGCTATCCTATCTAATTGCAGGACTCACTGATATACACGGGTATATCCCACTTCCTAAAGGACTCAAGCTATATTACCAATAGGAAAGACTGCAAAACTTCCTTTGACTTCTTAATCATACAGTAAATTATCATCATAATCTTAAAAAATTATGACCTAAATGAAACAAGTGCACCTATGTCCAAGGCAACTTCGGGAATCCTTTCAGAAATCTAAATGCTGAAGCATCCCAATGTAATTAAGAGATGCCAATTTGCTTTACCAGTCCTTGAAAAAAAGAATGAAACATTTGACATCAGATGATAAGCTCAAACTCTTTTCATTCATAAATTTAGCTACTATGCAATGTCAATCACCTTATTATAGACATCATGGACTCTCCAAGAAAAAAAGTAAATATTACATAAAGTTGCACAAACATAAACATAGGAAATCTTGTACTACAAATCGAATTTAGATATTTATACATAATTCTAAAACCTTGTTCCAAAGTTATGATTCAGATGCAGCCAGCACGACCGTAAAAAATATTGAGCACAAGAGGCTCCACAAACCAGTGTTTCAATAGGTCAATGCAACCGGAACAACAAAGCGGTGTTCTAAAATGAATAAAGCAGAGAAATGCTAATGGCTGCACGCAACATCCTCTTGCCGCATAAATTATGTTTAACATTGAATTATTTTACTAAGGCTAAAAAAATATTCAATGTTACAACATTAACCCAAACATACAGATAAACATAGTTTACATTTCCAGTAAAATGACAAAATGATCTTTCTTAGGCCTCAAAAGAACATAAATAAAAACATACGTCAATCTGAAACACTAACAATATAATATATAAAGGGAATTATTGTATCCTCCCCTTTTCTAAAATATCTAGAGTTGAGGTAGTCTGTCGACTCCTATCCTAAGACAAATTTTCAAGTTTATTCAAGGAATTCAATAATTTGATTTTCCCTTTACTTCTCTCTTTACTTCAGTTCCAATGTAGGGGAATGAAATATGTCATCTCTGCACTATATCTTCCCTCGATCTGTTTATTATTTTCACGTATTTAAGTATTAAGAGAATAGATATATAATTGAAAAAAAGAGAAGTGGCTATAGCAACTATGTGAAAGTGACTCGCCAATACCTATATCCAATCTCTTATTCAACCTGAGTTGATAAAGATATGCAAACTACTTGTTTGCTTTCAATGACTGGATTTTTGTCCGTAAGGGTTAAATTAATTCAAACATGTTTAAACTTTATGAGTTTGAACTCATTTTAAATTTTTTCTCCATGAAAAGAACACAATAAATGACATTTTTCTAAAAAAAGTTAAAGGATTTTGGTAAAAGAAAAAACAGATGTTTGCAACCATAGGGTACAGCTGGTTGGTAAAAGAAAAACAGATGTACACACATATAAATATTGGTTAGAGTTATTATATACACACATATATTGGTTAGCTGTTCAAATATTTAGAGTTATTATATACACACACATATATAAAAGACAATTAATGAAAAACATTCTTTTTATATTCTTTTAAATTTAGTGAGTCAATCCACCTAACTTCACAACCAATAGTGGATAGAGCAAAGTTGAAAATTATCTGGTTCACCATAAAGTGAGTTAGGGTTAGCTCACCACTTGTGAGCTAACCCATGTAAACTGGATTGAGTCACTTTGACACCATAAACAAAATTTTTAGGCATTAGACACTTAATACATAATCCACTATTAGAAACTGAAAATTTACCTGTGGATAAAACACACTACAAAATAAGATTCCAATGCTACATTCAAGATTCCTCCGAGTGTTTTTGCTTCTTTGCATTTGTTCTCTTTTGGACAATGTCCAAGGTTGACAGTTCCCCATCCACAGCACCTTGCTCAAGCATTATTCGTTCTGGCTCAATTCTTTTCTTCTTTACACTCCTGTATGTTTTAAGACAGCTATAAAAGTATATACTTTCAGAAGTATTGTTTTCGACCGGACAAATAGACTATAAGAGAAAAACCTGTCAGCATGGGAAACAACTTCTGAGTTCCTGTCCAACCAATAAATGCTGCCTGTATGATCGGGAATTAGAGATCCACAAATATGAAGTATTTCTTCATCAAAACTGCAAAAGATAAATCATTGAAACTAATCATGTGATGAAATGTTCAACTCATAATCTTATTACTATCAATTCATAGAAATTTCATCATCAGGAGGTTATCATTATTTGGTCTCTATAAAATTCCATTTCTGTGAACAAAACATTCATAGTAATTCTTCTACTGTCTACACTAATGGAGAAACAACCAAACACGGAATACATGTCCCTAAAAACAATAGCAAAGACTTAAAACATAGAACAATTATATGATACCCACTGCATATGCATAAGATGCTATCAGTGCCCACTTCAATCCGTTCAATGAAACAAAAACACAAATACATAATCTCATACAATGAATATGTCAAAACTGTGAAGTTTCTGATAAATTCAGATACAGCTAATAATACAATTATAAACAGTCCTGCAAACTTACAACCATTTCCTAATTACTACTCGTATAAATCTGCAAGTATGGTGTTTCTTCATTGTAGACAATTCCACCAAGTGGGAAACACATTCCATTACAGTTTAACATTTCTTCATTGTATCAACTAGAATAGGTAATTCATTGATACAAATATGCATCAAAGATTGAAGTCACACTCAATTCTAAAGATTATACATCCTACACAATTAGTCTTAACGGAAGTAAATCAACAGCACCTCTTGACTGAAAACCGTATCATGGTCCCGACCTTTATCACATGTCGCTTGTTAGACCTGCTTGCATACACCTCTTGCCCTTTTTTCTACAAAGAGGAATCACATAAACCGTATCAGCACCACTAATTAATCAGCAAAACAAATAGAAATAATAAATTAATCATTGCCAATAATTAAAGCATGTCCGGGTTCAATTTTACAAATTACACATTCCAATATTTCCACATCAAATTTGAACAAAACACGCAAAAGCTAGTTATTCTAGCTTCATTTGATCCACATCAATGATGAATAAAACCTCAACTACTTATTAGGTTCCTGTACCTCTGCAATCTTTACGTTTTAGTCCCTAAACCTGAAACTACTTGTTCAAGTCCCTGTCATCCAAAACCATAGGGACAAAATACGTCTAGAGACAGCAATGAATTAAAAAATGTACACGTAGAGACTACTACAAGTAGCTTTTATGTATATAGAGACTAAATAGTAAAGCTTGTGTAAGTACTGAAAATAGTTAAACCTTTAATTAACATGCATCCAAACACATATTTAACTGATGGCTAAACCATATCAGAAACACTAAAGAATCCCTCATTAATCGCAAAAACAAGTTGAAACCAAGAACGAAACCAGACTCACCGTTTTGCACACAAACTCTTCCCTGATGTCCTTCTCTGCTATAACTGCAGCGGAAAAGCCAAGCACAACAACGTGAATGGACTCCTGCGTAAGCTTAACCACCTTCCCTTCTGAAACCAACCAAACAAACAAACCCTATCAATTGATATCGATTTCTCATTGATTTACTTGTTGAACTGAAAAAGGTAGGGAAGAAGAAATACCTAAAAGCGTGTTTGGCTTGGGAGAAAACAGCAACAAATTGACCTTCAGTTTGACGCCGAAGTAAGGGTGAACGCCGGGGAGGATCTTAGCGCACGTGTCGAGCGAGTTGACATCGTAGGCCAAAACGACGCCGTCGACAATTTCGCTGAACCTGCAATAGAAGAAGATAAAGATAAAAACGACGACAAGGATTGTGACGTTTTGTTAGGGTTTGGTTCTGGTTTGGAGGCGTACGTGAAAAGCAAGGAGCTGAGCTCGCGGAGAACGGCTTGGGAAACTTGGTTGCTCTTTGAAGGGTGAATGTACACTGTTAAGTTCGCTTTCGAGACCTTCAAGCCTTCCATTGACGAGTGTGCACCACGCGCCACCGAGCTCGGGTGATGAAGTGGCACCGCTGTTTGGGTACGAAGGGAGTGAAGGGAAGAAGAAACGGTGGGGAATTAGGTTTAAACACTTCTTAGTACCGAAAATGCCCTCTAACTCCCTCCCTTGGATTGACTTGAGAGAGGTTTAAGTAAAAAACTGGGGTGAAAAAAGGAGAACAAGAAGGAAATAGACTGAATATAAGTATTTGAAAAACTAGGGTGAAAAATTGTCTTATTTTCGAATATTCACCCTAAAGAATCATTTAAAGGATATTTTTCCAGCCATATTAAAATCTAGGGGAAATTTGTTTTCATTTTTAAAAATATAAAAAAAAAACAGAGAAGAAAAAATAATTAGTTAAAATAATCTATTGTCATAAGTAAAACAATTACAATATTAATTATGCTGTCCTATAGTCCGTTATTAATACGTGATATATGATATGAAACCATTATAATTCATTATCATGTATTTTTACTGGTTAAATTGTATTAAAAAATAGTAATTTTAAATATATTGTTTTCTACTTTTCTTAATAACAAAATACAATATAAAGGAAAAAATACATCCGAACTATGTGGTTTGAATATAAAATATGCAAATATATGTAATGTAAATTCTCATTAATATTTAAATTAATTATATTTTTAAATACTATTACCTTACATTTTTTTTATTTTATCATAAAATTTAATGTTGTATTATAATTGTCTCGAAAATGATGCATGATTATTTGAAAATGACAATTTTTATTTATGATACTTCAAATTAATCATAATTAGTCAATTTACATGTTTTATTTTGATTTTTGTCTTGTTAATCTTATTATAAAAGTGACTAAGATTTTTTATTTTTTAAATTTAAATAAAATATGTTAATCAAATTTTCGTAAGAGGGAATTATGTTAGAAAAAAGTCATTGAAATCCTCTAAATTGTGAGTTATGATAAAAATATAAATTGGATATAACAAAGTATAAAAAATCCATTAACTTTAGAGTGATAACTATCCTTCTATAGAATCTTCTAACATATTTGACCATTTAATCACAGTTTGTTAAAAATTTAATACATTCTTAATTATTTTCAAGGGACTTATTAAAGTTGGAAGATATTTTCCTTTTATTTCCTTAACCTTTAGCTCTCTTTATGTTTTGTCATGGAGACAACAATGATAAAATTCAAATTTATTAAACACATTAATCATAAATAATTTAACTTATACAATATAAATATGCAACAGAAAAATAGTACACATTTATTAGAACACATTAATCAAATAGTCGGGTAAAATATTACAAATTCATTCTAAACAAAGATAGTGACAATCTTACTATATATCCATATTTGTTGTTAGTTTTTCAAGTTGGATATTAATCACACTAACTATACGGACTTTTATTTTTGTGTCCCACGATAAAAATATATCACTATGTGACACAAATTGAGTTAGACCACAATTATAAAATCTATATTAGGTAATGATAGAGGAGTTTCATCAACTGAAGCAACAAATGACGATTCCTAAAGGGTGTATTATAGATCATCATTCAAGTCCACCTTCAAACTTTGGCGATGTATATTTCTTCAAACGTGACGTGTTGTCTTTACCATATGGCTTGTGGAATGATTAATACCCTGTAGTTTTTCCATCAAATCATAACGTCTAATAGGATGAACTTTTCATTTAATACAATTTTATCTGCAAATAAACAATTCAAGTAACATATTATGGTTTGCTAGTTGGGGCATGTCAATAATTAATAAAGCTTTATAAAATACATTTATCAAGTCATCTTATACTTATTTTATAACTTTAAATTGTTTTGTGAATTCATTCCGGACAAATCTACTAAGCCTACTAAACAAATTGTGGACCTCAATTTTTTTGTAATTTTCTATCTATTTTTTACATCACCTGTTGTGATACATATTAAACTAGATTGTTATAAAGATTTATCAAAATCAGTATATCTTTGAGTTGTCCAACTTCCATGGACCTCATTATCTAACAATGTCTCATTAACCATAGTCAATAACAAGTATAAGTTCTTTCATCCATTTTATAAACAGGCGAATATTAGTGAGTAAATTTAGTATAATACTATTTCCTCTATTCATTTTTTACCTACTTCAAACACAACTCTTTTGTTCATAATAACAAAATCATATACAAATATTGTTACACAACAAATTAGGTAAGATATTAGTATAAAACCAAAGAAAATTCTTATTCATTCAACAATTTATTACAAAAACTTAATTATTTTGACCATCAATTCATATTTAATTAGCTATAATATCCCTAATCCCTAATGTTTGACCATTATTTATAATCATCTTCAACTAAGAGAGAAGATTATTCCTTTTTATTTCATCAACTCGCAAACCACTTTATCCATTAACTCTTAAAAAAAAATGCTATACATAACGCTTAGGACAATTATTATAAAATTCAACAAGTTTACTATTTCTTTTTGGATTATAATGCCTAAAATCATATTTTATAGATATAAAATAAAAAGAAGTTTTAAATCATAAGAGATTAAAAAAATTCTTATAAAAACTTTTATGGCACTTTTACTGAATATTTATCAGTAAAAACACTTTCATTTAAAACACATAAACATATTTTAATTTATATACAAAGAAGATTTTATTTATGGGTAAAAATACTTTCATTTAAAACACATATTTTAATTTATATACAAAGAAGATTTAAAATCTTTGCTTGTTGTCGTAGAATTTAATAGATTATTAATGAATGGTAGTTTTATTAAAATATATTTTTGAAATTATTTCCGACTAGTTCATAACATACAAATATTTACAGTAATAGCATGTGGAAACTAAATTGTTATGTTTTACATAAAATGAAAACATTTATTTTCAAAAGATGGAGTTTTTAGTGATTTCAGTTTTACTTTGCATTTTTTTTTTAAATCAAAATAATTTCGTAGTTTTATTTCAAAATGCCTAAATTTTTTTATTATTATATAAAATACAAATAATTATTTCAGAAAATTCTACGACAACAACCAAAGATTTTAAATCTTCTTTGTATATAAATTAAAATACGTGTTTTAAATGAAAGTGTTTTTACTGATAAATATTCAGTAAAAGTGCCATAAAAGTTCTTATAATAACGTTTTTAAGATTTTTTTCAATCTCTTATAATTTGAAACTTCTTTTTAGTTTCTAAATGCTATTACTATAAATATTTGTATGTTATGAACTAGTTAAAAATAATTTCAAAAATATATTTTAATAAATTTATCATTCACTAATGATCTATTAAAATAAAATATTTTTGCCTATCTAGTGCAATTTCAAGATGAAAGGTAAATTGTACCAAAAGAGAAAACAACCAAAGACAAAACTGAAAAACCAGCCTTTCAAAATTTCGCGCCAAAAGAATGAGAATTGCAGAGATATCCTCGCCGGAGCTCCGGCCACTCCAACGAGACACGGAGGCTAACAATCGTAGCCTCTCCCATATCGAAGCAATCGTCAAGCAACTTGAAACGCTCACCGCCGACAAACTGCCGCCGGAAACTACTACCTCCGATCTCAGGCAATGTCTGACTCAGCTGAGTCAACTCGCTCCATTTTCGAATTCGTTGAAGCTTCAGATCTGGAAGCTCAGCTACCGCCTCTGGAACGCGTGCGTCGACATCTCCAACACCACCGCCATCCGCTCCTCATCCGCCACTACCGAAAGCCAAGCCGAACTCCGACACATCGCCGCCGACCTCCTTGCTATCGCCGGAGAAGTAGCCGGCGTTCCCTCTCCTGCTATAAAATCGGCGTCGTTCTACCACAAGACCGGTCTAATATGGCACAACCTCCGGAAATTTGATCTCGCTGCGAAGTGCTTCGAGCGCGCCACTGATCTGGTCTCGAAGCTTGACATCAATTCAATCGTCGACCGTGGAGAGAGAAAACTGTTGCTGGATCTGAACCTGGCTCGGTCCCGAACAGCGTGGGAGGTTCGGGACCCGAGCCTGTCGGTGGCGCTGCTTAACCGGAGCAAGAGCTTCCTCTTCGGTTCGTGCGACCACTACGCGGATCTTGCGAAGCAGTTCATGGCGTTCGGGAAGCGCGCGCTGTTGAACAGCGGCGCTGACGCGAATCGCGAGGCGCTGAAGCTGATGAACGAGGCGTTGGAAACTTGCGAGAAGGGATTCGATATAGCGCGAACACGGGAAGAGAAGGTGGAGATCCGAGGGTTGAGGTGGAAGGCGCTTAGGTTTATCGCTGCAATTCATTTGCAGAAAGAGGAATATGAGAGTGTGATCAAGTGTGTGAAGGTTTTGAGAGACTCGGCTGATGGCGGTGACGATCATCCGAGTCTTTCGGTGTTGGCGATGAAGGCGTGGTTAGGGTTGGGGAGGCATGGTGAGGCGGAGAGGGAGTTGCGGGGTATGGTGATTGACAGGGGAATTCCGGAGGGAGTCTGGGTGTCGGCGGTGGAGGCGTATTTTGCGGCGGCGGGGACGGCTGGGGCGGAGACGGCGAAGGGGGTGTTCTTGGGGCTGTTGGGAAGGTGTCATGTTAGTGCTGGCGCGGCAGTAAGGGTGGCGCATAGGGTGGCGGGTGGTGGCGGGGAAGGGGGGAGAGTGAGGGCTAAGGTGGTTGCCGAACTTGTGTCCGATGAGAGGGTGGTGGCCCTCTTTGCGGGACAGGATGCTGCTAAGGATAGGGTGGCAATGCATGCTGTTCTGTGGAATTGGTATAGCTTCCTGAATCTTTCATTCCTATTCTACTTTGAATACTAAAGTTTGTGAGTTTTGCAATGTGACACGGTGGGGTTTGCAGACTTCAAATTTAGAACAGTTTGGCTACGTTATCTTTCTGTTTCATCTTAAATGTATTCTCAAGAAAATTATAGTGAGTATGGTTGAATATAATGGAATAGAAGCTGTCAGATTGCCAACTAAGTGCGATAGGTTTCGTAGTTGAACTTATGTTAAAGGACATAAAGACACCATGGCATTGGAGACTAGAAAGTAGTCCTTCACATAGTGGTTAATTAGGGTATGAATTTTTGATGGAAGAGGTTGTCCCGTTTCATGCTTGATTGCAGTTCAAGCAAGATCGCCTTTAGTGTTGAGTACCTACAAACTCAAAATAGGAACATAAGCAACTTGTTATACTTTGATTCTTAGATTTGATATTTCTTGGCTAAATTATTATTGATTTTACCTTGGTAAAAATAAGATGTACATGCTGTGGGCTTTACCGTTTGTCTGATCTTTGCATTAATTAGGAAGTTCTCTCCAAATGAACCTACTGATCTCAATATTTTAATGAGATTTGCAGTGGTGCCGATAACTTTCAAGCAAAAGATTATGAGACCAGTGCGGAACTCTTTGAAAAATCAATGCTATATATTACACATGATACAGAGAACAGAATACTTCGAGCAAAGGGCTATAGAGTTCTGTGTCTCTGCCACCTTGGTCTCCTGCAGCTGGATCGTGCCCAAGAATACATCAACGAGGCTGGAAAGGTATTGTTATTGACAGAGTTTTGAATTTATTGCACTAATTTCCTTCAGATATATTATCAATGTTTTTGTATCTCTGCAGCTTGAGCCTAACGTTGTCTGTGCTTTTCTTAAGGTACACTTTCTTCTCACTGAGTGTGTATTGGTGCTTCAGTATCCGCATGTATATAAAGCAGCATATAATTTATGAGGCTATATCGTATGCTTGAATTGACTTTGAACGATCCAAAATCACAATGAAATATAATTACTAATCGTTTGTTGGTGCTTGTGTTTCCATATGCATACATCACACATACAAATTTATAATGCTATCCTACACGTTTGAAATTATGTTAAATAATAAAAAATCATTTTAAAATATCTGCTAACATAATATTAGGTGAAATTGATACAAGTTCAAAATTGAATTTGAGTTAACAAATCTTAACTAACTTACTGTCTTGTTTAACTGTGAAGTTTGTGTTACTAACTTGATTTTAGAATAAATGCATTCAAACATAATATACTTAATTCAGAATCTATTTTAATTAAAATTAATTTTGCAAGCATGTAATGCTTTAAACTGGTTGCAACTAACTCCACTTGCATCTCATTAGGATGATAGAAACACGTTTGCAACAGAAATGACGTGTGAACTTACATTGACATTTATTTGTTTTAACTCAGTTCAAAATTTATCTCCAAAAGAATGACCACCAAGGTGCTGTTGATCAAATAGAAGCCATGACAACGTGCCTTGACTTCCAACCGGATTTTCTCTCACTTTCAGCGCATGAAGCTGTTGCATGTCATGCTCTACCTGTTGCTGTTGCCTCCCTATCAAGTATGCTAAACTTCTACGCTTCAGGAAAGTCCATGCCCACAGCCGAAGTAACAGTTGTGCGCACCTTGCTGACAGTTCTCTCTCAAGAACCAGGTAACGAACAGCAAATTGTCAAATTCTTAAAACATGCCCATACTCGAGCATCAGAGATTGGTCCCGATTTCTTCTTTGGGAAAGAGGAGGTTGGCAGACGGGAACGGAATTGGTTTGCCGTGACTTCATGGAACTATGGTACAAAAACGGGGCAGGATAAGAACTATGAATTATCAGCTGAGTTCTTAAAACTGGCATCAGATTTTTATGCCTTAGTTGAGGGGTCCGATGATGAGAACGATGTCATGGTTTGTAAATCGTTAGTGCTTTCTGTATCATCAATGATAGCTTTGGAGCTTCAAAGGAAGACTCCAATGTCAGAAACTGAAGTCAAGCAAGCTTTACACTTGCTAGATAGAGCAGGGCAGGTATAAATGTAGCACCACATATATTTTGCTTAATGCATTTGTCTTTTAGATTGACATGATGCATAAGATATACAATCAAAGTAATTTTTTTAGGTTATATTTTAGTTTTCAATCCCCTTGACATTTTCTTGCTCCTATATTGTGTGGATGCAGATTCTAAAATCAAATTCGGCCAGGAACTCAGTTAACAATGACCAAAGTACTACCATTGAGCCTGAACTTTTTTTCATATACACTTTCTGTGCTTATGATATACAAGGCAGGCTGAATGACCCAGGGTCACAGTTTATCCATGTGAGAAACTTTGCCAGTTCAAAGGCTTGCAAACCCCACCACCTCCTCCAGATTGGTCTCTCTGCCTCACAGGCACCACGGTTGAATCACGAAGTAGCCTCCTTTGCTTTAAATGAATGCCTCTCATCTTTCCTATCATATCCAGTTCCAGATTATCCAAATGTTGCTCTTGTGATGCGCAAGCTTATATCCATGACTAGCGTTTACAAGGGTGATACTGATGATGATCTTGTGTATGGCATGTACAGACAAGCCTATAGGATAATGGTTGGTTTAAAGGAAGATGAGTATCCAATTGAAGAAGGAAAGTGGCTTGCCATGACTGCATGGAACCGAGCAGCAGTGCCAGTGAAGTTGGGTCAGATTGAAGCAGGGAAGAAATGGATGACTGTTGGCTTGGACATTGCAAAGCATGTTCCAGGCATGGAAGCTTACAAAGCATGCATGGAAGAAGTCCTAGGTAATTTGAAGAAAGAACCTTGATACACATGAATCCAAATACGGTTTCTAGAAGTACAGAATTCATACATCTTGTACAGGAAGGAAGTTAGAAAAGTGCATTTGTAGAAAACATCTGGTGTTGAATTTTGTTTTGGTAAATTTCTGTAAGTTTTAGAAGAGCAGGTTTCGACTACTTCCATTCTTCTGTAAAAAAAAGGTACTCCCATTCTAAACTTGGGGTTTTCTTTTCTGGGTTTCCATATTATTCAAAGTCTGTATCTGTATGTTTAAATGGTGAGTCGAAAGACTGGACTTTCTAGATCCAAATAGATGCTTTATAGTTTATAGATTTAGATACAGGTCAAACTTGTTCTTCAACTACCAAGCTATTAATTTTCATTAATATTAACAATTCTTTTTGTTGATGTGAAATACGATTTCTTTTGTTAATATCAATATATTATTTTTCAATTGAAGTTGCTTAAGGTTGTTTTTTAAGAACCTTCATCAAAATATGATTTAAAATTATTTCTCAACGAACATTGGCATTACTATTTTTTGATATAGGATATTCTATCAATATCAATACAGCAATTCCTCAATTAATAAAATCAAAATTTGTTAGATATGTTACTATATAGAACAAAACTATTTATCAATTGTTGTATTCACTGATAAGTAGTAAATGAAATATTTTATCCAAATAACAAATTTAAAACAAAAAATTTTGAATTTTTTTATTCAAATAAAACGTTTAAAAGTAAAAATAAAATAAAATCAATTCAAATTTAATAAATTTAAATTTTCTTAAAATTTTAAAAATTTCCCTCCAAATACAGCATTAGAATATTTTCCAAACCATTATTCTCTATTTTAACTTTTTTGATGTTATACATTTGTTACATAATTTTCTTCACTTTTAATTTCTAGTTAATTTTAAGGTTGGTGTCAGAATACAGTGAATAACTATGTGAGGTTGTGTGTGTGTCTCTGCAAAACCACCCTCTCATGGATTCCCTGTCTCTTCTTCTCTCTCCTTATCCACTCTCCCCAAAACCCCAGAAGCCCAAAACCTTCAAAACCTTCTCTCATTTATCAAACCACAACCCACAAAACTCCACAATTCAACCTTCTCAACCCTATTCACTCTCACTCTCTTCACTCCAACAACCTTCTTCCAAAGCATTAGCAAAACCCTTCTTCTCGTTCACCCTCTTCAACCTCTTCACTCCGTTTCCGTGTCTGGCTGACGTCGCCGCCGACGATGGCAAAATCAACATTGAGGCGGTTCTGGTTTCCATCGACGGCTTCTTCAACCGCTACCCGTTTTTCGTGGCCGGCTGCGCCTTCATTTGGCTGGTGGCGATTCCGCTGGCGGAGGAGTATTTCAAGAAGTGCAAGTTCGTGTCGGCGATTGACGCCTTCAGGAGGCTCCGCGATGATCCGAACGCGCAGCTGTTGGACATAAGGGATGAGAAGAGCGTGAGGTTTCTGAGGTCGCCGAATTTGAAATTTATGGAGAAGGAAGCGGTGCATGTTGCGTTCACTGATGGTGGGAATGAAGACGAGTTTGTGAAGAAGGTGTTGGGGAGGTTCAAGGACGCGTCGAACACTGCTCTCTGTGTTTTGGACAGGTAAATAACAATAGAGAATGGGAGAGATGATAGTGTTTTATGTTGCCATGATCTTGGAATTTGGCTTTGGACGTAACTCATTCTGAAATAGCTATTTATATACACTATTTTAATCTGCCATAAACCTTGCATTGAAGAGTTGAAACGTTAATTCATGGGATGAGAACATTTATATACGCTATTTTAGTGATATTAGTTGTTAACATGAAAGCATTGTTTTCTCCGTGAAGTTGAATTCTGAATATTGAAGTGGAAAAAGGAAACTAGATAATGATTCTGCTTCGTCGAAAAGAAACATTTGCGTTTTGATGTTTAGAGCAAAAGTGGATATTCTGGATGGTTTAATTTGGCATATACTTACTGGAATAGCACTGACGTTTTTCTATAAAAGTCCGTTCAGCTTTAAGAGATGCTAAGTGAAAGTAATTGGATATGATTTATGTATTTCCCTTCTAAATTTTAAAGCAAGTATGTACTGAATTTAACTGAAAAGGGCAATTAAGCTTGAAGAAAGGAAATCTGAATGAAGTTATTTGACTGAATAATTGACATTATTATGTGTTTTGCTTTCCTCATATCGGGACATAATAAATGTCTCAAGCCATTTGAATAAGATACATTATACAGTGCTATGTAATATGGGTAGTGGGTATAAAATTTGGAGTGGTAGCAATCCAGTTTCCTTACCATTATTCCCTTGACTTGGTTTTATTTGAATGAGAAAATTTTCTGTTGACTTTGCACTTGATAGATAGCTACTATCTACTTTGGTTCTTTCAACAAGATCTCCCCATTTCATGATATTATACTCTTGTGGAGTGAATAGAGGACTGATTCAAACTGTGGTTATCTGGCTTGGAAAGTGCCTGGAGATCTTTTGGCCATCTGCAACTTTTCATTTTCATTTTCCTACAATTGGTGATTTGTTTTAATTGCAGCTTTTGTCTGGACATTTCACCTATGTGTCTAATTGGGGAAAAAATCTGCTTAAAGTATAGCTTTGACTAAGAACAAAGGAATCTTGTTGTTAAAGAGAATAATATAATTTCTTTAACAGTTTATACATGTCTGCGGAATTCCTCACCTGATTCTCTTTTGAGTGTAAGGTAGTTTTGATGATAATTCCATGAAAGTTGCCGAGTTACTATTTAAGAATGGTTTCAAAGAGGCCTATGCAATCAAAGGTGGAGTTAGAGGCGAGCAAGGTTGGATGGTATGACCATTCTCTTCTCTTTCACTTGTGTTTGTTTTGCAGAAAGTGCAGAACAAACGTCTGTCTACATTGTATACTTTTTTTCTTCACATTATGAAAACCTTTTAAATTGGTTGTAAGTTGATTTTTTCCATTGTCTCTCTATCAAAACACCTAAAAAGCTATAAAAGATTCTTGCTCTTTAGAGTATTAGAAAGATCTAAGTAGTGGATTAAAAATCAAATTTTTGGTAATTCAGGTTGTCAGTTAAACTTGATGTCAAAAAAGTAGTTTATAAATCTGGTTACAGAAAATCTGTTCAAAGTAAGGTAAAAGAGTCTATATGGTTGCAGGCTATACAGGATTCTCTTTTGCCCCCATCTGTGCATATAAGGAAAAGGGTAAAATCTTCAAAGGAACTCAGTACAAATGGAAATGGAGCCATCCAGCAAAATGATAGTAAAAATAAGAGTTCCTTATCCCAAGAGACCTCCCCTGGTGGAAACCAAAAGGTGGACAATGGTAACGTGAAAAGCTCTGTAGAGTCTATTCCAGAGGTGAAAACTGGTGCTGTAGTGTCCTCCTCTCCTTATCCCAATGTATGTTATCCTCATTTCTATCATATCATGTTTCTTCATGTTCCGGTATGTTTAACAGTTAAAGTAGGAACCGTGAATTAGTTAATTTTGATTGATGAGTTATGCAACTCAAATTTGTTCCACATTACTGTTATTCAGCTCATGTGTTACTATGAAATTATTACTGTAGCAACAGTGTTATTGTATTTGGGTTCACACTAATATTAATTATGCCAATAGTTTTCATTCTTTTTCTGAAATTTACTCACAAATTTTCACACTTTGGCTTAATGTGTTTGTCTCCATATATATATATGTATCAGGTTGGCTTAAACGCACCATTGGTAGGTGCAGGAGCAACTTCTTCACTACTCTAGTTATACATATTTGTTGCAGGTTATTTTGTTTTGAATTTAATGTGATTTCTGAATAATTAGTTGCCAAATGACAAGAATGCAATATTTTATGGAGGTTTAGACGTTAAGGCTATTCAGGCTTTGAAAGATTGGACTAGGTTTAGTACTCTGCAAGTAACCTCTGTATAAATGATGTTAAGGATTTGTCTTCAGCATCTATTAGTTGTATTATAAAAATGTTAGATCTTAGAGGTTTCTAAACCTTTAGAATACCTCCGTTATTGTTCCACTTCCACGTATCTATTTCTTCGTTTAAGCTTCTGTGCTATATCTTCCACTTCATGAGCCTTGCAACTGGTTTTTTATGTCCTTTGTTTTGTTGTATTGTTTAACATGACAACTGATCCTAGGAAAACACAGTTGAGGTATCATATGTTGATATAGTATTGAAATACTCTCATGAAATAGTTTCACTATCAATCATGCTGGAAAACAGTCCCAAAATTTTAACTTTCGAGCACTAAATTTTCTTTATGGCTAAATTGTGTGAGGTCTGAGAAACCCATTTTACCTTTTTCCTCCTTTGGGGGTCTTATCCTCTATTTACATTAAACAAAACCATGTCGGCTATACACTATGCCTTAGTTAGCTTTTCTTTCTTTCCTGTGGTTACAGTGAGCTACATTATTGTTCTCTTTTTGGCTGGACAACATTGTGGCATCCTTTCTATGATTGAAGTAATATCTCGAGTCATGATGAATTAGAAGATGATAGAAAATGGTTTAAACGATAGAATCTGGAAGAAAAGCGGGATATATTGAATTAGCTTGGCAGTTTATAAACCTCTCATATCAGAAATGATAACAGTAAGGGTGAAAGATTCTGAATACAAATCCCTACGATTATCTATAGGGTTGTTAGCAATTAGCATTTTACCAAATCCACCTATGGCCCATGGGCAGAACTACTTACGTCTGGGGGAAGGGGGCAAATATATTAAAATGTCAAAAGCTCCCAATTATTTTCATTCTTGTTTTTATAAAGTATAATTTTAGCCTCTATGATTTTCCAGTTCATCATTTGCAAAGAACCTTCATGCGATTGAGCACTCTAAGATCATAGGAATATAAAAATTAAAACAAAACAGATATGAATAACTTAAAAGAAGAATTGATGAAGTTGCTCCTGGTTTTTTGAGGCTAATCTAGTAGTGAATACCCTCCTTCCAGGAATTTAAGAATCCTAGGAAGTAATTCTCTTGATGGGCCTTTTCTTACCCCTCTTGGATTCCAAGCATGCTTTTACCACCCTGATTGGTAGTAATGATGGAGTAACTTATTGACCTGTTCTTTTTACCTTTTAACTGCACCCTGTTATGCTACAACTCACTGGCACTGTGGCAGTGGCAGTGGCAGCAACTTTATTTATCATTTAATGTCATAATTCAAATTTCAAAGTACCCTACCCAACCCTCTCAATTGTGTATAGATATTAAGAAAGGGAATACAAGAGTTCCAAGCCAGCTCGGAATATAAATAGTTGCATCCATGACCCATGGGTGCATATGATAGTTGGAAAGAACATTGTAATTCTGATGGTTTGATATCATATCAATTATATCAACCTTATTGGATATACAAATAAAAGAGGAATAATTTGCGTGCTTTTAATTTGATCTTCAATTTTCTTTCTATTTTGATGCAAGTTCACAACAACCTTCAAAGCTTCAGAAGTTATGACTATCTACGTGTGCAGTTAACAGTTATGCAATATTTTTAAATAATGAGAAATCATACCTTTAGATTCAAGTGTCGAATATTGATACTATTTGTATGTCAAGCAATCACTTGGTGGTGTCAATATGTAAATTTAAGAATGAACTTCTTAGCTGATTTCGGATGGAAAGGTCCATTGGAGTATAGATTGGTTCCCACAATGGTGATTCCAACTTTGTCGGTACATTTGTGTTCTCTTTTATATATTTCCAGTATGCTAAAAACGGAAGACGTCTAAATTTATTTTTTATAAATTTGATTGATTTTGTTATTAAGATAATTGCTTGCATGATTTGAAAACATGAAATAGTGCCACAGTAAACATCATTTTTGTGAAGTGTGTGTGCTACTGTTTTCTTACATTTTATGTTTTAGAAATAAAGTTCTCATCATTTTTGTCTCTCTCTTTTGCAGTACCCGGATTTGAAGCCCCCATCATCTCCAACTCCATCGAAGCCACAATAGTTTTGTTGGTTATAGCATACTTACTGACGTTTGTATGGCAGAAATACAATTTGGTGACTCTTAAATTGTTTATTTCTAATTTTACAGTCATTCTTTTTCTACTTTGAATTTTAGGATGTAAAATACGTAATCATTAAACACTGCACGAGCAGAATCAATCTGGATGTTTATACTCCAAACAACAGCAACAATGAAAGTGAATTAGTTAGTTTAGGAGACCGGCCAAAAAAAGAGGAGAGAAATGAAGAGAAATATTAATGCCATTAAATGTTTGCATATTTGTTAGGACAAAAATTAAAGACGGTGGACATTCATAATATCTACGAACTAACATATAGAAAACGGTTTATGGGACTAATGTGATGATGTATTTAATCACATGAATTCTCCCCTCTTTTCCCTAGATTCACCCTCAATTGTAAAACTGCTATTTTGTCTTTTATAGTCATTTGCAATTCCATTTTTAATGTGTTGATGTAGAGGTTGGTTAATCGTTTGCTGCATATACTACTTATATTTGTTAATAATGATTACAAATAATTGTTTAAATGAAATTTTCCATAATTTTATTCTAGAAGTGAAAAATAGAGAGAAAAATTATAATTAAATTTTTATAGGTTAAAATTAACTTACGTAGAATTGAACATAAATGATTAAAATGGATTTTACTAACAAGAGAAAAGATATTTGACTCTGTCTATTCTGTGTTTTCATACAATCATTCCTCTATGTCCTTATTTTTATGGACGAGGCAACTTTCAACAGTGGAAAATCTTTTTTTTTTTTTATCCTTGACAGTATTAAAGCTTCCAGCAAAAGAATGAACCTATTAGCATAAGGTTATTGGCCTTCAAAAAAGAATGGGGTAGGCTTACTGCTCCCACAAGTCAAAAGATAACACTATAATCCACACGCATTTTATTTTATGAGACTGTCATTATTTAAAGGGAAAAAAGTATACATGATTTGAAAAATAAAGGGACCAATGCTTTCTTAAAAGATGATAACATGACTTTTTTATGATCTCCTTTTGCATTCCCTAATAAAATACTCCAACTTTTAATTACCACTTTGTAGTATTAATCATTTGGTTATGTCCACCGTGCTTCAAAATTTTACTTCCTGAGACCAATAATGAAAAATAGTGAAAAACATCCTTATTTTTTAAAAGGACAAGTTTTCACCATACCATCCTTATCATTGTTAATGAAACATGTTTCCCCGGACTTTAAGGAAGTTTGTATATTTTTGGCTTTCTGCCTTGTCTTTTTGTCAAACTAAATACTGCTTCCATCTATTCTTTTTAAGGACTGAAGATTTATTTAATTCCTGCGCCGCGTCAGAGAAACACCGAAAGTCCATGTTTTTCGATAAATGAGCAACCAATACATGTCAAATCAAATTACAATTTCAGACATTTTCATTTCCTAATATAATCCCTGCATCACCATTATCATAAGCATTTTAAGACAAACATCAATTCCGTGTTCCGTATTTGAACATGTTTACAGAGATTTTAAGGCTTGAATTCACAATATTAATTTACAAGTAGGAAAACAAGACAGATAATGCTTTGAACGTTGCATTTGCATACCAGATATTCCTACAAAAATCTTCAGCAGTGTGGCCTGTCACACTGTTTCCACGTCCCAATTAAAAGGAAAGAAAAAAAGATAGAAAAAAAAAAAGACAAAGAGAAAAGTGAAATAATGATTGGATTGTGTAGTGGCATCACAAGTTAAATCTCCCAACCCAACCACACTGTGAAGAAGTTGCATTTGAATAGAGTATGAAACAGTGCAAATGCAAAACCTTCAAGTAGTGAATCAGAAGGAGCAAGAGAATCTTAGCTGTATGCAACACCCTTTTCATCCTTCATAAATTCAACCTTTTCACACTCTCTCTTCTTTCCTTCTATGCACCAAAAGTCCCCACTGCCATTACTACATATCTCACTCTCTCTCACTCACTCACCCACTCACACTTCACACACAACTACCACAACACAGAAAATGCAAACCTCCTCCTTCTTCTTCTTGTTCTCGTTTTTGTCCTGTGTATTAGCTTCTTCACAACCCTTGTTCTTCAACAGAAGGGTCCTCCATGAACCCTTTGTTCCTTTAACCTCTCTTCCACCTTCTGAACCACCAAAACCACCACCTCCTCGTCCTTCTCCTTCACCCTCAAAACAAAAACCCAAATACCCTTCATCATCCACCATCCCCACCACCACCATTACCACCACACCAGAAACTACCACCACAACAACACCACAATCACCCTTTTTCCCATTATACCCCTCTTCCCCTCCTCCTCCTTCTCCGATCACCTTTGCCTCCTTTCCTGCCAACATCTCCTCCCTCATTCTCCCTCACTCCCCAAAACCCAATACCTCCTCCAACAAACTCCTCCCAGTCGCTCTCTCCGCTGTCGTCGCTGCTGCACTCGCCGTCTCCATCTCCGCCCTCGTCTGTTACCGCCGCCGCCGGAACCCTCCCCCGTCCCCAGCTGCCAAAGTTCTCCGCTCCGACTCCGGCCTCCGCCCGCTCCGCCGCAATGCCGAAACTTCCGTCGAAACACGCAAGCTCCGCCACACGTCCTCCACCAGCTCCGAGTTTCTCTACCTGGGCACCGTCGTGAACTCTCACATGATCGAAGACGCCGAGGGCGGCGATGGTGACCGCAAAATGGAATCGCCGGAGCTCCGGCCCCTTCCGCCGCTCGCGCGACAAGCTTCAGTGCCGCCTCCGCCTCCGCCCCGCGAGGAGGCGGGTTTCACGACAGCGGAGGAGGACGAAGACGAGTTTTACTCGCCGAGAGGTTCGTCGCTGGGAGGCTCCGCCGGAACCGGATCGATGTCCCGTCGAGTGTTCGTCGCCGATAGAAGCTTGACCTCTAGCTCGTGTTCTTCCTCCTCTTCCGCATCGCCGGAAAGGTCTACCACGAACTTGCCGCCGCCGGCGAGTTCGAGTTATCGGAACACGCTGCCGAAATCGCCGGAAAATTACAACCACCAACACATGCATTCTTCTTCTTCTTCGATGTGCTCCACACCAGATAGGGTTTTCGCTGAACGTGATAACGATGCTTCAAGTGCATGTGCACATGCAGATGCACATGCAGCACCAGCATCATTACATGAGGGAACATTGGAGAAAAATGAAAATGCATTATCTTCATCGCCACCACAGAGACTATCTAACGCTTCTTCGTCTTCCGCCTTTTCTCTTCCCTCTTCGCCGGATAAGGTGACACGTCATAACACTTTCGACCAGTCTCCGAGAATGTCCAGTGTTTCCGACGGACTAATGTTACATGGCTTGTCATCGTTGCCTTTATCACCCGCCCTGCTTTCATCACCGGAAACCGAAAGAGGAACTTTCAGTGAATTGGGAACAGCTTCTTTCGGCGCGCAGAGAAAACAATGGAGCATTCCGGCACTGTCAATGCCAATAACGACACCGTTTGATGAAATCGGAAACGTTCCAGCTCCTCCACCTTTGCCACAGAGGAAGCACTGGGAGATTCCAGGCCCTGCTCCGCCACCACCGCCGCCATTGCCACGGCAGAGGAAGCAGTGGGGAGTTCCAGCGCCGGGGCCGTCGACACCGGTTGGTCAACCCGTGTCAAGGCCACCGGAATTGGTGCCTCCTTCGAGGCCTTTTGTGTTGCAAAACCAAGCAACCAATGTTGAGTTGCCTCCGAGTTTGTGGGAAATTGAAGAGACTGGTAAACCAAAACTGAAGCCCCTGCATTGGGACAAAGTGAGAACAAGCTCTGAACGTGAAATGGCGTGGGATCAGATGAAGTCTAGTTCGTTTAAGTAAGATTCTAACTCTTAACGTTTAGTTTTGGATATCAGTTTGCTATTTTACCATATTGGATGTGAAGATTTCAAGATGGTGTTTTGCTATAAAATTTCTTATTTCCCTTTGTGGATGGAATTTATGGTTGATAATTGTTGTTTATGATGCAATTGGTGTTCTTGAATTGAGTAACATTGAATTGGGTTGGCTGCAGATTGAATGAGAAAATGATTGAAACCTTGTTTGTAGTGAACACACCAAACCCTAAGGCCATGGATGCATCTACAAACTCTGTTTCTCACCCGCCAAATCAGGAGGAAAGAGTACTCGATCCTAAAAAGTCTCAAAATATTTCAATATTGCTGAAAGCGCTTAATGTCACTATAGAAGAAGTGTGTGAAGCACTTTTAGAAGGTATATTTTCTCATTCCCACCTTCAGTTGTGACATAGTTTTCTGTAGTTTTTTTGGTAGGCCGATAGATATTGATTGATATATTGGACCCTAAACTAGCCCTTTCAGGATAATCTCTTCTAAGATACATCGGTTTCGTAATATATAGTTCATGGTTATCTTGAATAATTATGTTACAGTCTGTGTACATAAGAGTTTGCTTAATTGATCATACTTCTAATAACCACTTTCAAATATGTACTTGTATACTGATAATGCACCTAATTCAATTTACCTCTCTACAGGTAGGCCTGATGCACTTGGAACAGAATTACTTGAAAGCTTACTAAGGATGGCACCAAGCAAGGAAGAAGAACGGAAGTTGAGGGAACATAAAGATGAGTCACAAACCAAGCTTGGTCTGGCTGAGAAATTTTTGAAGGCAGTCCTTGATGTACCCTTCGCATTTAAAAGGATTGAAGCAATGCTGTTTATAGCCAGTTTTGAGTCTGAAGTGGAATATCTCAGGACATCCTTTCAAACACTAGAGGTAATCAATCTCACACTGATTATTCATTTCTTCAGGATTCATTTGGATGTTATGTTTTGAAGTTTCTTCATCTTCTGATCGGTGTTTTTCCAGGCTGCCTGTGAAGAGCTGCGACATTCTAGAATGTTCTTGAAGCTTCTGGAGGCTGTCCTTAAAACTGGGAACCGCATGAACGTGGGGACAAACCGCGGGGATGCAGAGGCATTCAAACTTGATACCCTTCTCAAGCTGGCTGATGTCAAAGGCGCAGATGGCAAAACCACTCTACTGCATTTTGTTGTACAAGAAATTATTCGAACCGAAGGTGCACGCCTCTCTGACACCAATCAAACTCCAAGCTCTACTTTGAGCGAAGATGCCAAGTGTAGGAGGCTTGGCCTACAAGTTGTATCAAGCCTGAGTTCAGAGCTGTCAAATGTGAAGAAGGCTGCTGCTATGGATTCCGAAGTTCTCAGCAGTGATGTGTCAAAACTTTCCAAAGGAATTGCAAACATAGCAGAGGTTGTGCAGTTAAACCAAACCATGGAATCAGATGATAGCAGTCAGAATTTTACAGAATCAGTGAACAAGTTCATCAGAATGGCTGAGGAGGAAATTCCAAAAATTCAAGCCCAAGAAAGAGTTGCTTACTCCCTTGTGAAGGAGATTACAGAGTATTTTCATGGGAACTTGGCAAAGGAAGAAGCCCATCCATTTAGACTCTTCATGGTTGTAAGAGACTTTTTAGCAGTTCTTGAGCGTGTCTGCAAAGAAGTTGGAATGATAAATGAGAGAACCATGGTTAGTTCAGCTCATAAATTCCCTGTGCCAGTTAACCCAATGCTTCCTGAATTACATGAGAGTCAACAATATAATAATAATACCTCTTCAGATGATGACACTCCATCACCTTAGCTGCTACATCACTCATTAAACTGACTTTTTGGCTGCATCTTTCCTAAAAATCTGGTACCAGGTGATTTTTTATTGATCTGGCCAAAATTGTTGTAAGTTATTTTTCCTTGTTAAATTGTAAAAATCCTTGTTAAGAGACTTCAGGTTATGTAGATTATTTATAATATATAGTAAAAGATTTTCTTTGGGGGGAGAAAGCCTGGATATCTACTACATAAGGTTTTGCAGTAAGCATGTACAAAGCTTTTTAATCATTTCCAAGAAAAAGGTTCAGTTGAAACTTTGGTGTTTTGTATATACATTTTCTTTGAATTGATATTTTTATTATGCAACCAAGATCATAACACTTCTATTTAAATTTGGCCAATTAAATTTTTAATATTTTTTTGGAAGAGATTAAAGACTATTTATAATACTATAATAATATATATAGAAAATAGGAATAAATAAAATGCATTAATGACTACTAGAATCTTGTGTTGGTATTAAAAACTCATTCTTGATTCCGAGAATAGAGTGGAGATACTGTCACCTTTGGCGTTTAGTGATAAAGATTCATATCTTTAAATCTTGAAAGATTTGTTTAATATGTATAGTGAATAACTTATTCTGCTTATCATTTCTGCAAAAAAACTTTTAAAACAAAGTTATATTATGGTCTTGCTCTCTGTTCATCAGAATGTTTTTCGTGTGAGTAAAAGGATTCAGCTGTATAAGATATATCATCAGCGGAAATACATACATTTATCTTAATTTTATTATTGATTTCCGTATTATACAAATTGTTATCATTTCAAAATAAGATAATTAAATATATTATTTATTATACATTGTAATAAAAAGTTTAATTATATAAAATCAAACATTTTACATTCTTATAACCTAATTTTGCTTCTTTATTTTTTTTATATTAGTGTCCATTACTGCAAATTTTTTATTATAGTTTTAAAATGTTATTAAAATTAAAACAAATCATTTATGCACATAAAATAAGAAATACTAATTATATATTATTATAGATAACACACTCATAAAATAAAATTTAATATTTACATTATGAACTTCTATAGCATAGTGTCATGCTTATGGTAGTGTAACACGATAAGTTAGCCTTATAAGCTAACGATCCTAAATTATGAATAACAACATAACATAACAATCATGAATATGATTATATTTATCTACATTTATAAAGTAAAAATTTATATCCATGTCATTGTTAATTTATATCCATGTCATTGTTCTATCGGATAGTGGATATTTTCATACTTCCACATGTATCAACTCTTGCACCACCCTAAAAAAAATAAAAAATACAACAAAGAAAACATGACACTATCTAAAATTAATTTTCCTTTTCTCATTGTGCAAGAAAAAAAAAGTTACATAAATATTAAAATAGACCATCAAATAACAATTAAATATAGCCACATAAATATTAAAATAGACTATCAAATAACAATTAAACTAGTGAACACTGAAATGATATATATCTTCGCAATCCGTGATTTGAATGAAACCGCACTAATAAATATTATACTAGTCTAAAAGATTTTTAATAATTTGAAACAAAAACCATGTGTATATATATCCTAGTACTTCATTTAAAAATCCTAACATTACCTATATTTATCCGGACCAATGCGGAGATACGAATTCAAATAATCCCTGCATCTGTATCCTCAATGGACAAAATCAAATCAAAGATGCTAAATATGCCAAGTTGAGTATTGTTTATATACCAGTGACACTAATTATTTGCCCTGTATAATTGGTGAATAATAGAGTTTGTATAACTGTTATGTGGAAGATAGAATGAAACTTCTAAGAAGTAATAATATAATTTACTTAGAATGCATAACAAACTCAGCAATCCACTATAGCCATCATTCATTGTACAGAACTCATTGTGCAATTTCTTTCATTAACTTAACTACGTTTTCCTCATACTACTTGCACAAGAGGTGCCTACTGAATTCAGATTCATATACTTGTCTAAGCACCAATTTCCTTCTACAAGTCACGATGCTAGACATAAAAGGCACACCAGTGCTCTGTAACATGAGGCAGAAAAACTTATTATATAAGAGCTATATTTTTTCTGCTCACTTAGCTAGAGGTGAATAACTTAAGTACTTCATCAGCTAATTGTTGTTCTTCATCTTATGTTCTGAAGAATTCATTCAAGTTGTCAGCATCTATGCGCTCCAATATGCGGCGAGCTTCCTCCTCCGTCGCCGGCACTACATTTCGAAGTTTGAATCCATTTTTAGTCACCTTGGCTTCTGGACGTACTGTGAAGGTGAAATGGAAAGTATTTGATACCTGTAATCACAAAAGGAACAGACCGGACAATGGTGATTACAATCTTAATAAGGTGGAAGTTGCAAGAAGAAAAAGTGCAACCGATAATGATTGTGTATTGTATAGAGTGCATTTTTGTAGAGACTAACCTCACTAGAACGCAACTCAGGTCGGGTAACATGAGCAACAACTTCAACATTGATGAGTGGCTGATCTGGATCATGAACCTCCGTGTACAGAACACAAGATTTGAGACGCAAAAAGTCCCCTACATCAACCTGTTCAAGGGTCCATTTATCACGTAGAAGAGCAGAATGTTTGGAAAATTTTATAGCACACATAAGGTCTTAGAATAGAACTACTCAAAATATCACAAATTAAAGGTTTTGTTTCACCCTTTTAGAGGATATGAACAGAAGACTTCTAGAAGGAAACTAACATCAATTATATTATTTTGTCTTTATGACAGAATCAAATTGTCATCAATTTATATCTTTCAACAGTCCCATCAACTTTATACTTTATTTTGAATACCCATTTACAATGACAGTTTTGTTTTATATTCGGCTTCACAAAAACTCTTAGATACTGCTCCTTGCTTCTTTGATTTCCAAGATATAAGAGAATTCGTAAAATACACACTAAAATCAATCACTGATTATCTTGAATCACTATAGGTATCTTCGAAAAACACTGTTGTAAAATTGTAATACTTTCTTTCTCCTCTCTCACTTCAAACTCAACACAATTACTCTAGAATCTAGATTTTGGATGTCAATTCAAACAATTTGAAACTCCTGTAACAAAGTTTTTGTAACTGTATTTGATTCAAATTGGCTATAGAAATATCAAAGATTGTGCCAACTGTGTATATAATACAGAATCATGTTAACTGTTAAATTTTGAAATTTGTAAGAGAATGGATAAGATACTCACAGGTCTTAGGAAATCAACATGGTCAACTTCTAGAAAGTAAGGAACTAATCCAGCAAAGGCATATGCTGTTGAGAAAGCCAATTCAAATGCACGATGCATCAAGAAACCTCCAAATATTCGACCATGGATGTTCCTTTGCTGTGGCTGGCATATCAGAGCATTCTCAAGACTGGTATCCTTTAGAAGAATACTGTCTCTGTCAGCTAAAGCTGGCATGTCACAAAAGATTCTTCCCTCAGCCAAAAGGGCATTAAGTCTATTTTTCTCCCCATTCTCAAACTCTCTCTTTTCCCCTCCCCTTTTCCTTTTTCTCAAATTACTTCTTGCTTCAGCTTGTTCAAAAAGAACTTTTTCATGATCTGTTTCTGGAGAAAGTCGATTCACTGGAGCAGCTTTCCCAGTTTTTGAGTCTCGAGCAACAAATATGAAGTTGGCTGTTAGTGCCACCGAGTCTGAATCATTGCCCTCTGCACATATTTTGATGAGGCATAAGTTGTGGAGCAATTTTGGTTGAAATATAAAAGCAAATAACAAGTATTGGAGGAAATTAAAAGAATCAAAATGAGATTCTATTATGAAGTTTTGTATAATTGTTATGAATAAACCATCAATTACTTGTATTGTCATAGCCGCATAAGCCCTAAGAAATGTACCTTCATTGGGCTGAGTAACCTCCAGTTGAATTTCTATTGAGGAGTGCCCAACCCATATAACAGAACCAACTATTTTGAGATCAATGTCAACACTAATTGGCTTCTTTAGTACAATCTTATCCACAGAAGCAGTCACAACTATAAGTGGCCTTGTTGTGCTAGCTTCATCAAAACAGTGCTATTCCGCAATCAAACAGCAAACAGCACAGTCAAAAATTAGGTACATCACATGAAATCTTCATCAGAACTTTCAATGGAAATATTTTGCTCCAAATAACAGAAGCAAAAAGTCAACTACCCCACTTAACTACGTGTAAATTCCGGTTCAGGTTTCCAAATTTAAATTAACATTCATGTGAAAACTTCCTGTCTTCTAGAACACAAACAAGTATCAAACTACATTTGACCTACTACAAAACAAACAAGTCATTCACCACAAATGCCAATCATCAAAGTACAACCTAGTTTGAACTTAACAAGTTCTGCCTTATCATCCCCATTTACCGCTTCACACCACACTCCATGACGAAGTCATATTACAAACATTACCCAGATACTCGATTCTTGCAAGAATTTGATTAAAATGCTATGTGAATCTAAAGTTTTTTTTATACTATAATTCAATTTCAATTATGAATTTTGACTGCTTTTCTGCGTAAAAGCTTTCTAGAGTGCACACGAGAATTTAAATCTTTCCATAAAACCTAAAAAATTCAGAAAACAAAGCTCAAAATAATTAAAAAAAAAAAAAATCTGACCCCACAAACGCCTCAGTTTGAGTTCAACCCCACCACCTTGTAATCACATAACAAGCAATACACAAATAACAAAACCTCATGAACCCCTTTAAAATCCCAACAACAAAAATAAAAATTGAAACTTTAAGACTGCACCTTGACAGAAATAGTTCCCGCTAGGGCATCAAGATCTTCAAGCAGCTTCCCAATTCGGACCTCATTCCAGGGATCCCTATACTGCTCTCTGAGCACAAAATCAGAGGAGAAGTTGTACAAGATGCTGGTCCTGCTCTGCGAGGGGGTTCTGGTGAGCAATTCACTCTGCGGAGGAGCGTCCCTCGGAGGGTCAAGAAGCCTCTCGAAAATCCGGCCCCGCGCCTCCCAGAGAGCCGTGGTCACCGGAGAATGGTACATCCCCGGCCACAGAGCAATGGGTTTCCTCTCCCCGGAGCCGTTGGCCTGCGGAGGTTTCTCCATAGGCACGGCGGCGCTGGCGAAGGTGGAAGCAACAGGGATTGTTCCATTCACAGGAATTGTGTTGTTGGAAGGAGAAGAATTCAAATCCATTCTATTTTTCTTAGTCTTTTTTATGTTTACTCCACTTTGAATAGGGATTATATGAGTCTTTTTGGTAGTCCTTGTTTAGCAGCATTTAATGTTTGGGTTAGTAATACAAGTTTTAAGATAATTATTAATCAACAAAATTATTATATATGGTAGTTTGTAATAAAATAGAAATATAAATAGCATAAAAAGAATTTCACGTTAAACAGATTTAATAAGGAACAACGTTAATATAAAATCATTTGCGACCTGATAAAAATATTTTTAATGGACATGTATGAAGTATGAATATATATATATATATATATATATATATATATATATATATATATATATATAAAATATGTATATATATATATATATATATATATATATATATATATATATATATATATATATAAATTATTTGATTCATTAAAAAATATTTATTAAAAAGTTATAATAGTAGAGCTGGTGAATGGTGCAACTGTGTCATAAATTTGAAAGGAAGAGGTCCACTCGATTTACTCGAGGCATACCAGATTAGCTTTCAGGCCCAATGATATTTCTCTTCTAATTTAATAGTTATAATGGATCTCTAAGTATATTTTATATTAAATTTATTAACTTTTATGATTATAATTAGCTTGAAAATGACCCTTACCATTTTCCACTTAGATGTGTTATTGAACTAATGGACCAAGAACACTAGTTTGGTTAATTTCTATTATACCATACTTAATACCTTTCCTTTCACAGTATTTTCTTTCATCGTCTGTACTTCTAATTTCCATTTTCCACATATCTACAACTAGCTTCCCATTCTTTTTCCAGAGACTAATATGGCATTGCAATAATTAGAACTCCTAACAGGTTTCACATATTGAATACGAAAATATTACTTCAGATTTTTTATCGAATCTAAAACCAAGTCTTTAATTGGACTACTCATACAAACAGGTATAAGGGAGGAAATTTAATTACAAGTACTCTAAATTTGACAATTGGAGGCCTTAACGAAATCATGCTTTGTGATGTTCATTTTTCATACAAATATTTTGGATAATTTTTTGTGTAGGTATATAAGTGTACTAACACTATATCTATCATCGGATGACATTAGTAAATTATATTTGTGATACAGGAAAAAGAAGTTAATCTTTGTGTCAATCCTTTTATTCTTAAAAATAATTTTATCCTTTTTGTTTCTACAAATCCTATATAACAATTATATGCCTTTCCAAACTCTTTCAATTACCATTAAGTTGCATTAAACATAATTAATTTACAGAAAGGATTCATAAGTTAGTAGTGATGTATTATACAATCTTAATCCACTTATCACACATATTTCACACCTTACAAACTTTCTTCCAATAAAAAAAGTGATTTAGAGTTTTCATCTCTCCACATAGGTATTACTAGTCAACAATTTTACTCATCCTTGTATTCATAGGGGAGAAAAAAAAAACATGAAGTAACACTATTTTAGTTTATCTCATCAAACTGTTTCATGTTTTCTTCACTCATAAATTGTGAATGCCTTGATCTTCATAATTGGAAGTTGCTAGTTAAAAATTATGAAGGTTATGGTCCTAAATTTGGAACATATCTTCTTCATCTAATGAGTTAGCTATGTGTAGTTAATTTGCATTTAGTTACCAACCATACCCAACATATAAAGGAAAATCATTGTGTACCAAGTGAAGGAACTGTAAATTCTGCAATTATTGTAAGACTAATAACTTGAATGAGTAGTTAAATTTTATAAATAGCAAACACTAGAAACGTGTTTCTCTCTCTGTCCTACAGGAGAATAATGTTTCAAGTTAGCTGGGTCATCAATTGTGACGAGTTTTACATTTTTATAATGAAGAAAAATGTTATTTATACATTTTTTATAGAAAACAAAGTTATTTATTTTTAAAAATTACTAGTTAAAATCTTTCAATTTTATTAATAAGTTTTCTTTTAATTTAAAGATCTGAGCCTTATATTTTAAATATATGACTCTACTTGGTAGAAGACTTATTTAATAAAATTATTTATCAGAAACTGAATTTAACAAACATTTTAATTTATAAAAGTAAAAAGTCACAATTTTTTTAATAATGACAGGATATATAGTAACCCAATAATAAATGACACATTAAATCTGGTTAGATAGTCTAATCTCTGGCCAAGATTAACAGTGCACCAAACAGTGTTATTAACTTATCTCTCTTGGTGGAACTTATAAAAAATTAAAAACACTAGGAACTTGGAATTCATGGAGTTTTGGGCTTGAGATGATGTAGGGAGTTAGCTAAGAAAAGCTTGAAAGTGGAAGATAACCTCTAAGAAAAGATTGCATCTTGATATTGTGATGGTGATTTTCGTTACTGCTTTTGTGTTTGTTGGTGTGTCATTTTCGTGACTTTCTTTTGAGGTTTCAAGCACAAAAATGGTAACTTTATGTGCTGGGAAATGAGAAAGTTATGGTCTTTTTACTTTAAGGGCTTGCTGAAAAAACGGGAATGATGCTTGGGTAGACCCGTGTTGTTGATTTTAGATTTTGATCTTTAGAAGATTATACTTTTCACACTATTATATAATAATAAAATAATAATTTATTTTAATATTAAATAATTGTATTTTATTGTGTAGAATAAAATATAGAATAAAAGAAAAATGCACTTTATAATAGATGTAATGAATCGCATTCATATCACAAATTTTAATTTAATTCAAAACTCCAAATCCAACTAAAGAAAGTTTTCTTGAATGAATACACTTTCATTCAAATGAATAGATTAGATGTTTCTTTTAAATATGTAATTTTCTTTTGTTTTAACTAGAAAGAATATTTTTTTTAAGAAAATGAATAAATTTTGTTTAGAAAGCGACTCAACCATATAATAATTTTTTTTCTAAATTTGTTATAGGCAGTACGATTTTGTTATTATTTTTTACTAAAGTTTATAGAAGTCATGATTAAAGTTATGATTTCTTTACTTTAACTATATTTCTCATTATTATTTTTGTAAGCAGGAGTTGGGTTGGACCACGAGTTTAATTTTTTTTTTTTAAGTTTTGAGTTGGATCACGATTTTATATATAATTTTTTTATTATAAAAGTAGTGGATTGGGTCATAATTTTACTATATATATTTCTTTAATTTTTAACCGAAGTTGTGTATTGGACTACATTTTTAGTACATATGTCTTTTATTTTAAGTTTTGTTTGTGATGTTATTATTTTTGGAAAAAATTATTTCATGTTTTTTGTATTTTTATTTTGCAAATTATATTTTATTCAATGTAGATTTAGTTTTTAAGTTTACATGTATTTATGTGAAAAGTTTTAATAAATATTTAAACTTTAATTTAGAATTAAAATGTGTATTTAATGTATTAACTTCAATTTTAAATTAATAATTATATAAAAATTTTTAAGCACTTATAAATAATGTTTTATGGTTTAAATTAATAATGTTAAGTAACTGTAAAATAAGAAGTTTATTTATAATTTCCATTAAATAAAACTTATTTTTGTTAAATAAGTTTTAGTAAGAAGGTTTATTTTTAATTAGTGTAAAAGTCCTATGTTTTTTTTTTTTAAATAAAGAATGCAAACTTAAGTAGCATTGTTTTAAATTTTTCAAAATTGCATTTAATTAACATGATTGATTTCATTAATTAATTAAATTAATTAAATATTTAACTATTTAAAAATAATAATTTAAATGTATTTGGCTAATTAATATTTTAAATTATCCAAAATACATTCAATTACTGTGTAAATAAATAATTAATTACATTATCTAAATTTATAAAAATAAAAAATATAAAAAAAATAAAGATTAAAAAATAAAATAAAAATATTAAAAGTCGTGTTAGCAAACAAGAGTTTACCACAAAGAAAAAAAAAAAGTTAAAAGTCATGCTAGCAAGCA